>SL_5KL_010_SEDDRAFT_10000081_pt1 | contig 51449 bp, 43 predicted proteins | sample SodLakKL_010_SED_FD_9118 | JGI IMG/M metagenome (IMG submission 9118)
AAACCTTCAAGAGATGGGAGGAGGTTTTACCTCTTCCCATTCTTGAAAATATCTATTTTAATTAAATCCCTTTAAGTTGCATTTACCGTGAAAATCTAAGTGTTTTTAAATCAATTTTTTGATGCTTTTTTGCAATGACTGTTATTAAAGGAAAATATACATTTTTAATAATTTTAATCAGACATTAATGACCTTATCTATTAATAAAATCAATAAACCTAAGAACATGCAGTTTATATATTTTAGTAGTATTCTGGTGCGGGATAAATCAATTTTTTTGTAGCCAGGATTTTTTTTATAAAAAAACTTCTGATAATTTTTTTACTAGCTTACTAAATATTTTAAAATGAAATCAAAAACCAATTACATTTGCACAAAAATATATTTATAATCCTTTATTTTTTGGAAGATGAATATACTCATTGTTGGTGACAGTGAAATGGCGTTACATTTGTGTAAGCTGTTTTCTGTTGAAAATCACAATATTACACTGATTTGTCCAAACCGTGAACTTTTAAAGATGGTTGAATCCCAAACAGATTTAATGACGGTAGAAGGTATTTCAACTTCTATAAAAGTTTTAAATGACGGCAATGTCAAAAAAGCTGACTTACTTATTAGCTTGAATATTGATGGCAGGCTTAATTTACTTACTGCTATTATAGGTAAACGATTGGGAGCCAAAAAGTGTATAGCTAAGGTTAATGATCCTGAATATGTTACAGATAAGAATAAGGCATATTTTAAGGATTTGGGTATAGATTACCTTTTGTCGCCTGAAAAGATTACTGCAAAGGATATTTCAAATTTAATTAAGCATACTGCAGCTACTGAAATTTTTGATTTTTCTGAAAGTCAACTATCTCTTATGCTGATCAGGCTTGATAAAGATGCACTTGTATTAAATAAATCATTGAATGAAATAGCGCACGATTATAAACAGTTGGATTACCGTGCAGTTGCTATTCACCGGCGTGCAGAGACATTTATTCCTAAGGGGCATGATGTTTTTCAGGAAGGAGATATGGCGTATGTTTGCACAAAACCTGAGGGAATAGATCATTTGCTTAAGCTTGGGGGTAAAAAACATTTTACCATATCAAATATTATGATTGTTGGAGGCGGGACTGTAGGGAGTCTGGCTGCAAAAAATCTCGAGAAAAAATTTAATGTTAAACTTTTTGATACAAGCATTGAGCGTGCTAAGGAGCTTACTGAATCTTTAAAAAATACTTTGATAATTAATGGTGATGCGCGTGATATTAATTTGCTTGAAGATGAAGGTATCAGGTCAATGGATGCTTTTGTGGCAGTTACCAATAATTCTGAAACAAACATTTTAAGTTGCTTGCTTGCACGCAAATATGGAGTAAAGAAAACAATAGCCCTTGTAGAAAATCTTGATTTTATTGAAATATCACAAAATATTGGTATAGATACCATTATAAATAAAAAACTTGCTACAGCAAGTTATATTATTCGCTTTACTATGACTGCCGAAGTTGTTTCAACCAAGTGTTTAACAGGTATTGACGCTGAAGTATTTGAGTTTGTGGCAAAAGAAAAATCACCTATAACCAAAAAACCTATAAGAAAATTAAAATTTCCCAAGAATGCAATAATTGGTGGAGCAATTAGAAATAATAAGGGATATATAGCAACCGGTGATTTTCATGTGCAACCCGGAGACAAAGTAGTGGTTTTTGCTTTGCCAAAAGCTTTTTATGCTGTTGATAAAATGTTTTAAAATTATTTTAAATGCCGAAACAAGCGGATATAAATTTTCGCCTGATAGTAAAATTTATTGGGATACTCTTGATGATATTATCGGGGTTTATTTTGCTTTCAGCAGTATGGTCGATTTATTATGAAGAACCCATAGCTACAAGGGCGATTTTTTTAAGTTGTGGAATAACTTTATTAAGCGGCTTTATATTATTTATTTTAACCAGGAGATATGACCATAGAAATATTGGTAAAAAAGAAGGTTATATAATTGTAACTTTTACCTGGATTGGTATTTCAATATTTGGCTCTTTACCTTTTTATTTGTCAGGAGCAATTCCTTCATACACTGATGCATTTTTTGAGACTATTTCGGGATTTACAACCACCGGAGCAACTATCCTGGAGGATATAGAGGTAGTTTCAAAAGGATTGTTGTTTTGGCGCAGCCTCACTCAGTGGTTGGGGGGTGTAGGCATAATCGTGTTGACTCTTGCAATACTGCCTATTCTGGGAGTTGGAGGTATGCAGCTTTTTATTGCTGAAGCACCCGGTACAACCCCTAATCGATTACATCCCCGAATTAAAGAGACTGCAAAAAGATTATGGGGTATTTACTTTTCATTAACAATTATATTGCTTATTCTTTTGAATATAAGTGGTATGAATTTTTTTGAATCTTTTTGCCATGCTTTGACTACTATGTCAACCGGTGGCTTTTCTCCCAAAAATGACAGTATAGCCGGGTATTCATCTATTATTCAATATGTGATTATTTTATTTATGATCATTGCCGGCATCAATTTTGCATTACATTATTTTTTGATTAAAGGTAAATTTGATAAATTTTTCAGAAATGATGAATTGCGGTTTTATCTTATTATCATAGCAAGTTTCACTTTAATATTTACTGTTACTGTATTTTTTTTGCACGATACTAATCTTGAAGAGTCATTCCGTCATAGTTTATTTCAGATTGTTACTATTGTTACTACAACAGGATATATCAGCACTGATTATCTTCTGTGGAAGGAATTTTTATGGTTTGCTTTATTTTTATTGATGTTTGCTGGTGGTTGTATAGGTAGTACATCAGGAGGCATAAAAATGATACGTCATTTGGTTTTGTTAAAAAATACTTCTTTGGAGTTTAAAAGGTTAATCCATCCTATGGCTGTGATCCCTGTCAGAATTAACGCTAAGCCGATCCCCAAAGAAATTATTCAAAATTTCCTGGCTTTCTTTTTGATATATGTTTTGGTATTTGCTGCTGGGTCGGCTATTATGACGGTAATGGGTCTTGATTTTATTTCTGCTGTTGGTTCTGTAGCCGCTACAATTGGGAATGTTGGTCCTGGTATAGGAAGTGTTGGACCGGTTGATAACTATGCTCACATTCCTGTAGCCGGAAAATGGTTTCTATCGTTTTTAATGCTCCTTGGCAGGTTGGAACTATTTACTGTTCTTCTGTTGTTTTCGAGAGCTTTCTGGAGAAATTAAGAGCTTGAGAAGATAATAGCAGGAGAAAACCACATCAAATTTAGGAAAGGTCACACACATACAAATAGCTTTTTACTATTGCTAATTAAAAGTAAATGTCTCAAAACTAAAAATTTATGCCCGGACATAAAATAAAAAACGCATTATTTTCGACAGCTTACCTGCCACCGATTGAGTATTTTGTTTTTATGCTTTTGAGTGATAATGTCTTGATCGAAGCTCATGAAACATATCCTAAACAAACTTATCGCAACCGTTGTTATATATACTCGTGCAATGGTGTTGAATCCCTTCATATACCTGTTATAAAGCCTATGGGTAAATATTCAAAAACAAATGAAGTTTTAATCAGTTACAAACAACATTGGCAGCGTAATCATTGGAGAGCTATTTGTACTGCTTATCGCAATGCACCTTTTTTTTTATATTACCAGGACTTTCTCGAACCGTTTTTTCGAAAACAAACATGCAAATTGCTCGATTTTAATTATTATTTATTAAATACGCTTTTATCAGAAACAGGAATGGCTAAAAACATAAATTTTACAAATTATTTTGAAAAAAATATTTCGGATTTTGTTGATTTTCGTATATCAATAAGTCCTAAGTCAACAAATTGCAGTATGTTATCCATAATAAAAATGCCGGCTTACCAACAGGTTTTTGATCAAAAATATGGTTTTAAACCAAATTTAAGTATAATTGATCTGTTATTTAACAAGGGCCCTGATACACTTGAATATCTGTTGGAGTGTTCTCGAAAAATTGATATTAGTTATCTGAAGGATATGCGATCCTGATATGAAAAATATTATTTAATTTTTGCTTAAATATTTTTTTTACTGTTGTAATATCTTTAAAAGTAATATTTGCATTATCAAATTGATTTTCCTCTACCTGGCTGTCAATAATTTTATCTACAAGTTTGTTTATAGAATCTTCATCAGGTTTGCTAAGGCTTTTTGAGGCTGCTTCAACCGAATCAGCCATCATAAGAACGGCAGTTTCTATATTAAATGGTTTTGGTCCGGGGTAAGTAAACTTTTTGCGATCAATTTCAGCAGGATTTCTTTCTTTGCTTGCCATCGAATAGAAATATTTTGCCATTGTTGTGCCATGATGGGTTCTGATGAAATCTATTATGTATTCCGGTAAATTATGTTTTCTTGCTTTTTCAACACCTTTTATAACATGATCAGTTATTATGCGAGCACTATCTTCATATGTAAGTTCATCGTGCGGATTAATTCCGGAGGATTGGTTTTCGGTAAAATACATAGGTGAATCCATTTTGCCTATATCGTGGTATAGTGCACCTGTGCGTACAAGTAATGGATTGCCTCCAATTTTAATAACTGCTTCTTCTGATAGATTTGCTACTTGCAATGAATGCTGAAATGTTCCAGGTGCTTTCATGCTTAAATCACGAAGTAGCTTGTTGTTGGTATCAGATAACTCCAGTAATGAAAAATCCGTTGACATTCCAAATACTTTTTCCATCATAAATATTATTGGGTATGCAAAAAGTGTTAATGCAGCGCTGCCTGCAAAATACATGTAATTCATCCATTCTATTTCGGCAAAAATACCTGTTTGTGCTAACGAAAGTCCGGTAAAAACCGCAGAATAAGTTAAGAATATTAAGCCAGCAGTATAAAATAACTGAGATCTCCTTCTTAGTGTTACCATGCTCAAAATAGCTATAATACCGGCAATGAATTGTAAAAATACAAATTGAAAGCTTTTAGGCACCATAAAACCAATAAGTATGATAGTAATAATATGTACGTATAATGCTAACCTGTTATCAAAAAAAGATCGCATAACAATAGGGATTATACAAACAGGTACAAGATAAAGCAAATCAATATTGTGTTTTACCATTAAACTTGTAAGTAGCACCATAAATAGTATTGATACCAAAATTAAAAGTATCTTGCGATTATCTGCGTATATGTCTTTTCGGAATGTTTTTAAAAAGAGGCTTAAAACAACTATCGAGATGCTTACCAAAATAAATTGCCCGGCATAAACAATGTAGTTAACAGATAAATCACCTATTTGACGATTATATTCGGCTTCAAATGACTTTAAAACCTGGGACTTATCGGATGTTACCAATTCACCCTTGGAAATAATTTTTTCGCCCTGGCGTATCATTCCTCTTGTAGGTGAAATGCTTTCCAACTTTTCTTTCAATGCTTTTTCATTCAATTGTTTATCATAAAAAATATTATGTGTTAATACAGATTCTAACAAAGGCCTTAAAAACTCTGCATCAATATGATCTTTTTCTTCTTGGGCTTCTTCAAGAGTTTCGTTAACATATTCATAAGCTTCAGTAATTGAATAAAAATCAGATAATTCTTTCACCTCTGCAACCTGCCCGTCGCGAAGTATTATTTCATACTCAGGTCCCTTATCAGCTAATGTGTCATCGATAAGTATTATTCCTTTTTCATAAAAAATATGATTTAATATGTCAAATACCAGAGTTGAATTTTTCTTTTTAATAGCTTCGTCATAATTTCCGTAAGCTTCCTGCCATTCTTTTTCAAACTTGTTTTGCAGTTTTTTTTGTTGTTCATTATAAACGTTGTGATCAATACTGTAAAAATGTTTAAAGTCACTTAAAAGTTCTTCTTTTTCCTTTTCAAGCTCCTTTTCTGTTTTTAGTATTGCAAAATCGAAAGGAGCAAAAAGATCTTCATGCATCCAGGGCCTGGCTTGCTGATATTCATACTGAAAGCCTACTTGACGCGGAAATAAATGTACAATTAAAAATATGCTTATTAAAAACAAAGAAATCTTGTATATACCCGTCAAGTTTGATATTAAATATTCAATTAATTTTCTCACTTCAATATTTTCAATTTAATTCATTAGTATTTTGAGTTATATTTTTGAATATAATGCTTGTGTTATTTGTTGCCAGAAATAAATGTTTTTTTGTTCAGCTAACCCTAATTATATTGTTATTATTATTATTATTATTAAAAAGAAACAGTTAACCGACAACAAGTCTTTGAAATATAGATTATAAGTAAAATAGTTTTTATAATCAACAATATATATCTGGTAAAGTTTATCGGTCTATTTATGCGAGGATAAAAATAATAAAAGTTTACAAAATTTTTATTTTTATAAATTACACAAAAATGTATTTTCTATTTTAATATTGATTCTAAAAGATTATGTACCTTTAAATTATTCATGAATAGTTTTTATTTATTATTTTTGGAAAAACTGTTCTAATTATTAGCAAAATATTAAAAAAATGACAGAGCGTTTTATAATAAACATTTTCAGGTTTATGCTTGGAGGGGTTTTTTTAATTTTTGGTTTAAACTATTTTATTCAATTCATTGAACCTCCTTATAATCTTGATAGTGATTTTATTCATGGACTTTATAGTACGCAATATTTTATGCCCTTGTTAAAGGTTGTTGAAATATCTATGGGTTTATTGTTAATTTTAGGTTATTACTTGCCATTAGCCTTGATTATGCTTATGCCTGTTAATTTGAATATATTTCTTTTTAATTTATTGATAGATCCTTCAAGTTTACCTCTCAGCATAGTTATGATGATTGCTCATATTTATTTAGCCTGGGTTTATAGAAGCTATTATAAAGATCTGTTTAAAAAAAATTAAACATAACAAAATTGCCAATAAAAATATTTAATCATAAAATAATTTTATTTTATACATAAAGAGTTTTTGGGTTTATTTGCGAAGAGTAGATTTAAAAACGATTATTTTACATCTTTCAGCAAAGCTATTGTTTCAATGGGGTTTTCGGCACTAAAGATACTGTTGCCTGCTACCAGAATATTTGCTCCCGCATCGGCAAGTTGTTTAGCATTGTTTAATCCTACGCCACCATCAACTTCTATTAATGCTTTTGAATTATTTGCTGATATAATATTACTAAGCTTTTCAATTCTATTGATTGTTTGTTTAATAAAGCTTTGTCCTCCAAATCCCGGGTTTACGCTCATAAGCAAAAAATAATCCGCATCATTAACTATATCAGAAAGAAGTTCAACAGGATTATGGGGGTTAATGACAACACCGGCTTTCATGCCTGATTCTTTTATAGTATAAATAGTTCTATGAAGATGAGGGCATGTTTCATAATGTACTGACAAATAATCAGCTCCTGACTTTTTAAATTCATCTATATATCTGTCAGGTTTTTCAATCATAAGATGGACATCGAGGGGTTTTTTTGCAATTTTTTTTATTTGTTTGACAATACCAAATCCAAAAGTAATGTTAGGAACAAAATGACCATCCATAATATCTAAATGGAAAAGGTCAGCTTTGCTATCATTTATTAATTTGATATCATCTTCCAGTCTCAAAAAATTGGCTGAAAGCACAGAAGGAGCTATAAGCAGTTTCATAAAGAAAATTTAATAAACAGAATTTAAAAACGAGTAGCAATTATAATTGGTATTTCACACCTAATTTTTTCTTCTTTTATTTATTTTCCGGCTTAGCTTTATCTATAAAAGTATTGTTATTAATAATTTTTTTTTACTTTCTTTGCGGTCTTGGAAGAAGTGCCTTTCTTGACAGCTTAAGTTTTCCGGTTTTATTATCCACGTCAAGTAATTTAACCTCAATACTGTCACCTTCTTTATAGCCACTATCTTCAACTCTATCAAGTCTTTTCCATTCTATTTCAGAAATGTGTAATAGTCCTTCTTTTCCGGGCAGTATTTCCACAAACATACCAAAATTTACAATACTTTTAATTTTACCGGTGTATACTTCTCCAATTTCGGGTACGCTGGTAATTCCTTTAATTTTCTCTACGACCCAGTCTATAGATTTTTTATCTTCTGAAACAATATCAACTACACCATATTCACCTACTTCTTCAACGACTATTGTACAACCACTTTCTTTTTGCATATCCTGAATTACTTTTCCGCCGGGGCCTATAATAGCTCCTATAAATTCTTTAGGTACGGTAAGTTTAATTATTCTCGGCACAAAAGGTTTATAGTCATCTCGTGGTTCTGAGAGTGTTTTAGACATTTCCTGAAGTATATGAAGGCGTCCTTTCTTAGCTTGTTCCAGGGCTTTTTTCATTAGTTCATAACTCAATCCTTCTATTTTAATATCCATTTGGCAAGCTGTTATTCCTTCGGTAGTTCCTGTAATTTTGAAGTCCATGTCGCCCAGGGCATCTTCATCACCAAGAATATCAGACAATATAGCATGCTTTTTGCCATCGGGGTCGGCTATAAGCCCCATAGCTATTCCTGATACCGGTTTTGACAATTTCACACCTGCATCCATAAGAGCCATGGTTCCTGCACAAACAGTTGCCATAGATGATGAGCCATTGGATTCGAGTATGTCGGATACTACTCTTATAGTATATGGATTTTCTTGTTCGTCGGGCATAACAGGTTTTAAAGCCCTAAGGGCAAGGTTCCCATGGCCAATCTCGCGTCTGCTTGTACCACGCATCATTTTTACTTCACCTGTGGAATAAGGGGGGAAGTTGTAATGTAACAAAAATTTACTGGTGCCTTCAACAACTGCGCCATCTACAACCTGTTCATCAAGCTTGGTGCCTAAAGTTACGGAAGTAAGCGACTGTGTTTCACCCCTGGTAAATATTGATGAACCATGCGCAGCAGGAAGATAGTTTACTTCAGTCCATATAGGCCTTATTTCATCAGTCTTACGACCATCAATACGAATATTTTCATCTAACACAAAGGTTCTAATAGCTTCCTTTTTTAAATTATCAAAATATTTTTCTATCAGTTCCTCTTTCTCTTCCAATCCTTCTTCTGAAAAAGATTCAATAAAATTTTCTTTTATCTCATCAAATGAGCTTTTCCTTTTATCTTTATTAGTTATGGCTTTTTTTGCTACATTATATAAGTTTTCATATAACTCTTTTCTCATTCTTTCTTCTAATTCTTCGTCACTGTCCAGGGGAGGATACTCTCTTTTGGTTTTAGATTTTTCTATTGATTCTGCTAAGTCTAATTGTGCCTGGCATTGAACTTTAATATGATTATGTCCAAACTTAATTGCTTCCAGTAAGTCTTTTTCAGGAACTTCCTGCATTTCTCCTTCAACCATCACAACATTTTCTTTTGTGCCGGCTACAATTATATCAATGTCGGCTTCAGAAATTTGAGAAATAGACGGATTCACGATAAAATTATTATCAATACGCCCAACCCTTACTTCAGAAATGGGTCCGTTAAAAGGGATATCTGATACTGCAAGTGCGGCAGAAGCTGCTAAACCCGCATAAGCATCTGGCATGGTATTTTTGTCGGCCGAGATCAAAGATATAAGCACCTGGGTGTCTGCATAATAATGATCCGGAAACATGGGGCGCAATGCCCTGTCAACTAATCTTGAAATTAATATTTCATGCTCTGCCGGACGCGCCTCGCGCTTAAAAAAACCACCCGGAAAACGACCGGTAGCAGCATATTTTTCCTGATAATCTACTGATAAAGGCAAAAAGCTTTTATTTTCCGATATTTCTTTTTTAGCTACAACAGTTGCCAATATCATTGTGTTATCCATTGTCAAAACTACTGCTCCGTCAGCTTGCTTTGCAAGCTTACCTGTTGATAATGTAACCTTTCTTCCATCACCAAGGTCAATTGTTGTTTTTATCTCTTGATTATCCATGTATGTCTCCTGTAATTTCTTTATATTATTTATTAATGTTTTTTTAATTATCTAATTAGAAACAAACTAAAAACAAAATACAAAAATAATTATTTTAGTATTTTTATTATTGTTTGTTGAACATAAGAAAAATATATTTTCTAATTGTTTGTTATGTGAAAATAAAAAGTGATTATTTTGTTTATAAAGTCAAATAATTAATAATTAGTAAAATTATTCCCGACATTAGTTATTGTTGAATTAGTTTTGCATTAGACTTAGAAAACAAAATATTTGAGGCAGTCTTTTTAGTGAAGCAGTATTATTTTAAAATAAATCTTTTATAAGTTTTGATTAAAAAATGATTTTGATATATCTGCCAAATAATAACGGGTACGTAAATTTATTAAAATTATATGGTTTTTAATAAATTTCAGATACCCGTTATTAAATTTATTTTCTGAGACCTAATTTTTTTGTTATTGCCCTGTATCTTTCAATATCTGTTTTTATAAGGTAATTTAACAAGCGTCTGCGCTTTCCTACCATTAGCACCAGCGACCTTTGTGTTGCTTTGTCTTTTTTGTTCTTTTTTAAATGTTCCGTCAAATGTTTTATTCTATGAGTGAATAGTGCTATTTGACTTTCGGGAGACCCGGTATCATTTGCAGACTGTCCATGCTTTTCAAATATTTCTTTTTTTACTTCCGGTGTTAAATACATGTTTTTTACCTGTTGTTGATTATTTTACTTTATTAATTTACAATATTTTAAAAAAGGAGTGCAAATATATTCCAAAGAATTTATAATTACAAGTTTTATCAATTATTTTTGTTATTTATTTTAGCCAAATGTTTTATTTAAAACTTAATATTTTGTCATTAACCTCGTTTATAAAATAAAATTATCAAAGTATAGTTTTAATATAAAAAATAATTATCGTTTTGAAAAGTACATTATTATCATATTCATATAAGAATTCGCTTCTATTACTGGCAACAGTATTATTGATAATTAGCTGTTCTACTCAAAAGGACAGGTTTGTCAATGTTGCCTATCATACTATTAATGCCAAGTATAACGGTTATTTTAATGCCAGAGAAAGTTATGAGGCCGGTTTGAAGAGGCTTGAGGAAGCTCATCGTGATAATTACGAAGAAGTATTGGATATTTTTAAATATGGATCTGAAGAAGACGTTAGTACTATCGAATCTTATATGGATGTTGCCCAGGAAAAATCAAGTGTCGTTATACAACGTCATTCAATGAATATAGATGGGGAGGAGCTAAATAAGTGGATTGATGATGCCTATTTTTTGATAGCCAGGTCACATTATTTTAAGCGTGATTACAACCTGGCTATATTAACATTTCAATATATTATTCGCCAGTACGATACTCCCTTAAAATATGATTCAAAGATATGGATAGCAAAATGCAACAATGCATTGGGTCGTTACAATAACTCGCGCCAGATTTTGGATGATTTGCAAAGCAATTATGAGGAAGGTTTATTGCCTGAGAATACACACAGGTTATTTTTTATGGTTTACGCCGATTATTATTATCAGCAGGGAAGATATGAAGATGCTATATCCTACATGGAAAAAGCAATAGAAAATACAAGAAGAAGAAGAGATCAAACAAGGCTTGTTTTTATTTTAGGACAAACTTACCAAGAAATTGGTGATTACGTCAATGCTCAAAACGCATATTCAAGGGTTTTGCGACTTAATCCTGAATTTGATATGGAATTTAGGGCTCAAATAAATATGGCAATGTCTTATGATCCTGAAATAGGGGGAGGAGATGAAATAAGAGCGGAATTAAAAGACATGCTGGATCAAGGTCGCAACAGGCCGTACCGTGATCAAATATATTATGCTTTAGCAAAACTTTCAGAGAGCGAAAATATGACTGATGAAGCTATACATTATTATTTGAAATCAACGGAGGTAAGTGAAGACAATGATATACAAAAGGGATTATCGTTTTTACAACTGGGCGAAATATATTATGATAGAGAAGAATTTTACGAATCTCATATATATTATGAAAATGCTGCAAACTATTTGCCAAGCGACTATGAAAATATTGATAAAATAGTAGCAAAAAGTAATATTTTGAATGATCTGGCAATGAACATAGAACTAATAAATATGGAAGATTCGCTGCAACATTTGGCTTCATTGCCTGAATCTGAAAGAAACCGGATTGTTGAAGATATTATTGAGGAACAACGAAAAAAAGATCGTCGTGAACAAGAAATGGGTAGAATGGCTGGTGGTCGAGAAAGAGGAATGGATAGACAACCGGGTATGCCGGGAGGAGAGCGCGGAGGATGGTATTTTTATAACTCTTCAGCGATTAGTTTTGGGCAAACAGAATTTGCGTCGAGATGGGGAAACAGGGAACTTGAAGACTTGTGGAGACTCAGCAATACGCAAACATACTCTCCCGGTGATTTAGCAGTGGGTGATGTTGAAGAACCAGAAGGCCAAATAGGAGAGCAAGAGCAATATGATATGCAAGCATATCTTGATAATTTGCCACTTAAACCGGAACAGCTTAAAGCATCAAATGAGAGGTTAATTCAGGCATATTATAATAAGGCTTTAATATATAAAGATCAGCTTAATAATAGTAATAAGGCCATAGAAGCATTTGAGACACTTATTGACCGGTTTCCCGACAACGAACACCAACTTAATGCTTATTACTTCCTACATGACATTAATTCCCGGAAAGGAAACCAGGTTAAAGCTAATGAATATAAAAATAAGATTGTTGACAAGTATCCCGGTTCAGATTTTGCGATGATATTATCAGACCCTGATTATGCTGAAAACGTTCGTCAAAGAGAGTATGAAGGAAACAAGTTATATAAACAGGCTTTTTTTGCATACAATAATAAAGATTATGATAAAGTAATTAGTTTTTGCAAAAAATCTAATGATATTGAATTAAGCAAAGAACTTGCAGGAAAATTCGCTTACCTGAAAGCACTGGCCTATGGTTCAAAAGGCAGCAAAGATGATTTGATTGAAAAACTAACTCATGTTGTAAATAATTATGAAGGTACAGAAGTATTCAAACCGGCAAATAATATGCTTGCATTCTTTTCAGATCCTGATAGTTCACAGCACAGGGCAGGCGATTTGCCTGATAAAGAAGAAGGTACCTTAAGTAAAAAAGAAGAATCTGGCGAACATACCGGCAAAGAAAAAACTAAAACTCCGGGAGAATTTAAGTCGATATATGAATATGATCCTGATGCAATTCACTTTTTTGTATTTATAGTTGATTCAGACAAAATTGATATCCAACAGCTTAGAAGTAAGGTGAATGATTTTAATAGAAATGCTTATCCTGACGAAAATCTTACACTCAGTAATATTTATCTTGCAGAAAAAAAGCAAATATTAACTGTTACTAACTTTGAAAATAGTGAAAAAGCCATGGATTATCGTAATAATATAAGTGATAATGAAAATATAGCCGGTCTCGATGAAAAACACCTAGAGTCTTTTGTAATATCTGTCAAAAATTATCCCGTATTTTATCAGGAAAAAAATGTGGATGATTATAAAGCATTTTTTAATCATTATTATTAATGTATAATATAGATTATATTTTTTGGCGAAAAGGTTTTTTGTCTTAGTTTTGCAATGATAATTAATAACTGGTATTTAAAACTCATTTTTATATAAATAATCAACTTGAAAAATTAAGTAATAAATAATGAATAGTAATAAGAAAAAAAATAGTAAAAAAATGGCAAAAAATTCAGAGTCAGATCACACATCTATAAATATTATAGGTGCGGGAACCACAATTAAAGGTGAAGTAAGTTCAAGTGGTGATTTTCGTATAGACGGAAAGCTTGTTGGACCAGTGACATCTAAAGGTAAAATAATTATTGGAGATACAGGAGTTGTTGAGGGTGAAATTTATTGTCAAAATGCTGATGTTTTTGGCACAGTTGATGCAAAAGTAAAAGTTAATGAACTGCTATCGTTAAAATCTACTGCAAAGCTTACAGGTGAAATTTCTTCAGATAAACTGTCTATTGAGCCAGGTGCTGTTTTTTCAGGTTCATGTACAATGGAAAAAGATAAATCAAATCAAGTAACCCCAAAACTTAAAGAAGAAAAAAACCCCCAAAAAGAAGTCAGTAATCATAATAAATAATTAAATTCTAACTAAAGGAAGCTGTTAATATTATATCACAATTTTTATTAATCGCTTCCTTTTTTTGTTTAATTAATAATAGTGTTTGAAAAAGTAATTTATACGAAATAATCCAATTCTTTTGTGAGATAAGTTTGCTAAAAATCGATATGTTTACAAAAAACTTTAAAAAATATACCTTGCAGTTATTGATTTTAACTCTTATAACTGCTGTAATAAGTGTTTTATTTGCTTACTTTGCCTATGAGCAATATGTTTCGGATTTCATTTATTTCTTTGCACCTCTATTTTTCATTATATCCATTGCAGGGAGAATATTGCTTGAATACTTGATATATTCCAATAGCCGATGGCTTAGTTATTCAATGCTGGGCATAAGAACAGCCAAGTTTATTTTATACATAATTATCGTTTTAATATATTCTTTTAATAATCGTGATGATGCGGTTAATTTTATTATGACCTTTTTTATATTTTATCTTATATTTACATATTTTGATGTTAAAACTATGTATTCCTTCATGCGAAAAAGCTTTTAGATATTTGTTAATAATAAGTTTTGATTTTGCAAAGAGGCCTATAATCTCAACGTGTTAAAATTATAATACATTCACATTACATACTTTTTGTTTAACTTTGCCTTCCATATATTCCATGTATTCATCATATTCTTTTTTTATGTTTTCGAATGTTTCTTTAATTGAGATTATTTTTTCAGCTAAATAAGCATTTGTTCCTGCGAAAGCATAGCCATTCTCAAAATTACCTTTAAGTGCACTGATAAGAGATTTTACAATACAATAAGGGCTGGATGTTATATCACAGGTTTTGATACAATGAAAAGGGCATTTTAAAGGTTGTTTCTCACCTTTTTTCACTTTTTCCATAAAGTTACTTTTTATTGCTCTACCTGGCATACCGACCGGACTGTTTATAATTTCTACATCTTCGGCTTTTGAGTTAATATATGTTTGTTTAAAGGCATCTGAAGCATCGCATTCGTTTGTTGTTACAAAACGTGTTCCCATTTGTACGCCAGATGCACCCAGGTCCATTATATTTTTGATTTGCTGACCTGTATAAATTCCGCCGGCTGCAATAACAGGCATTTCAGTATTATACTGGTCTTCATATTTTTTGGCAATTGCAACCACATCAGGTACTAAATGTTCCAATGAGTAGTTTTTATCATTAATCTGATTATTTTTAAAACCGAGATGACCTCCGGCTTTTGGTCCTTCAACAACAATAGCATCGGGCAGGTAATCATATGTGTTTTTCCATTTGTTGCAGATGATCTTTGCGGCTCTTCCCGAAGAGACTATTGGTACAAGCTTTGTAATGCTGTCTTTTTTCAAAAATGCCGGCAAGTCCATCGGTAAACCTGCACCACTAAATATTATATCGGCTTTTTCAGAAATTGCTGTTTTTACCATGTCTCCATAGTTCGACATCGCAACCATTATGTTTACCCCAATTATGCCATTTGTTTTTTTACGAGTTTTTTCAAGCTCTTCCTTTAAAGCTAGTATATTTGATTCAAGATAATTAGCTCCTTTATACCTTTTCAATAATCCTAGTCCGGCACAGGAAACTACACCTACACCTCCTTCATTTGCAACAGCTGCTGCCATACCGGAAAGTGAAACACCTACACCCATACCGCCTTGTATTACCGGAACCGGTATTTTTAAATTAGCGATTTTTAAAAGTTTCATTTATTTCTTTGATTTTATATGGTTTTTATATTTAGTATTAAGTTATTAATTAATATTGCTTATTGCTTATGCTTATTATTGGTAAAATTTTTTTTATTAAAAAATAACTAAATACTTATTGATGTAAATTTATATCTAAATTGAATTATGGTCAAAAAAAAGGGATTAACGGGTAACAAATAGTGGTAAAAGAAACAAAAAGGGGATAAAAATCAAAATAAGTGGCTGGTTGGTATTCACCCCAGAGCCTTTATATAACCTCTTTTAGCTTGTATAAATACTGGCGGGAAACAGGTACTGTTTCATCATACCCCTTTATAGACAACCAGTGCTTATTATAATCGCTATGCAGATTTTCAACATAGTTTATATTTACAATACATGTTCTATGGCAACGAATAAAATTTGAGTATTGCATAATTTGTTGCTCCATGTTTCGCAAGGTGTTTCTTAATAATTTTTTTTTGAAAATATTATATTCATTATATACTATTTCAACATAGTTGTCAGCTGATTTTAAATATGCTATCTGTGAAGCATAAATTTTTATAGCCTCCTTGCCGCTCTCTGAATATAGTTCTATTGATTTATTTCGGTAATCGAGATCATATTTTTTAATTTGTTTTTTTAGTGTTTGGTTTTCTCTCGATAGTAATTTGTTTTTCTCGCTTAAATTAATGTAATAATCATGAAGTTTTAGTAAAATAGGCGGAGCAATAGATATTAAAATTATTTTAAGCATAAGGTCAAATGTTATATTTATTTTCCCTATATAATATAAGTAAAAAGCAAATCCAAGCGAGTTTAATATAAATAAAGAAAATCCACTGATGAGTGTAATAGAGGGTGTTTCATTTTTTTTAACATCCTCTTCTTTTATCAGCCATGGAAAAATTACCTCTACAAAAATTGTAAATATGAAAATAATTATACCAAAGCCTGCCTTAAATACGATCCAATTGTTAAAATCAAATCTCTCGACAGAAAAGGGTTGAAAAAACAATAAAAACAGGAATACACCAAAACTTATACTTAATGAAAGTTTTAGATTGTTTTTCAGTTGTAAGATTAGTTTATCAAAATGCTTATCCATAAATTTTGAGGTCAAGTCTGGAGCAAAAATACATTACCTATCAGATCAACAAAAATAAAGGTAGCAAGATTATTTTCTTTATGTGCAGGCAGAGAAAAGGTATAAACGATTAATTTATTTGCTACCAATAATGCAAATTTAACAAAAAAAATGTTTTAAAGATATATAAATGATCTATACTAACTTATCCTATATTTAGTGTAGTAAAATATTAGAAGCAGGATTGGATTTAGTTAAACGTGCCGAATAATCAATTTTAATAAAATATAGTTGAAAAGCGGTTAAAAAAATATTATGTGCGTTTTAATCTTATATGTTATAATGATTTGGTTTTTCAGTTAAGATTAAATAATTTTAAATATGTTTCGTTGTAAAATATACAATAATTGTTTTTATTTTTGTTTTCTTTATTAGAATTTTTCCCGGGTTAATTTTAGATAATTTCACTTTTTTTTTAATAATTATAAAAAAATCAGTTTATCACTTATTTTTTTAATTTAAATATGCACTACATTGCGCATATTAAAATTTATTAAAAGATGTTAGGACTTGAACTGATATTTCGGGCTGCAAGTAATACACGGGATTATTTGTTAATTTCAGTCTTAGTATTAATACTTTCATGTTTTTCAGTGATTAGCTATGCTAATACTGACGATAGCACAAAAGATTTAGATCAAACTGAGGAAAAAAAAGAGTTTGATGCCGGTGATTTAATAATAGGGCATGTACTTGATTCTTATGAGTGGAAAATTGCCGAAATCGGTGATACATATATTTATATTCCTTTACCTGTTATTCTTTATTATGAGGGTTGCTTGCATATTTTTCTATCAAATAAACTGCAGAAGGGAAACAATACATATAGGGGGTTTGGAATAGCTGAAGATGGCCCTAAGAAGGGGCGTTTAGTCAAAATGCTTGATGATGGCGTAACTGAAGATCCTGAAGCAGGTATGCTTATTGACCTTTCAATTACAAAGGTTGTTTTTTCTTTGTTTATTAATGCATTTTTGTTGTGTGTTATTTTTATTTCGGTTGGCAAAGCTTATAAAAAAAGAGGTTCGAAACTCGCTCCGGCAGGCTTGCAGTCGTTTATAGAACCTATAATACTCTTTGTAAGAGATGATATTGCTAAATCTGCCATCGGAGAAGATAAATATCAAAAATTTGTTCCTTACCTTTTGACTTTGTTTTTCTTTATTTTTTTCAATAATTTAATGGGTTTGATTCCTTTTTTCCCGGGTGGAGCTAATGTTACCGGCAATATTTCAGTTACTTTTACACTTGCTTTTTTTACATTTGTTGCAACACAGTTTTATGCAAATAAAGGGCATTGGAAGCATATTTTTAATACACCCGGAGTACCAGTTTTTTTGAAAATACCTATACCTTTAATGCCGATTATTGAGCTTGTAGGTATCCTGATAAAGCCTTTCGTTCTTATGGTCAGGTTATTTGCAAATATTACAGCAGGGCATATGATTATCAAAGGTTTTTTATCCTTGATATTTGTATTAGGAAGTGTTGCTACTGTTATGGGTTTGTCTATATCGCCGGTAACAGTAATTTTTTTGATATTTATGAATTTTCTTGAGCTATTAGTAGCTTTTTTACAGTCATATATTTTTACATTTTTTAGTGCAATATTTTTCGGGATGGCTGTGCCCGATGAGCATCACTGATAATTAATTAAATTTGTTTAACTTAATACTTTAAAATTATGCTAAATTTAATGGTTTTACTTGATATTTCGTTCGAGCTTGCACAGCAATGGAGTAAGCTGGGAGCTGCTACAGTAGCAGTTATAGCAGTTTTTGCAGCTGCCTGGGGTATAAGCAAGATAGGTACGAAGGCTCTTGAATCAATTGCCCGTCAACCCGAAGCAGGAAACGATATACGTTCATCAATGATTGTTTCTGCCGCCCTTATTGAAGGTGTGACATTTTTTGCAATTGTTGTTTGTTTATTAGTGCTTTTTGTTTAATATATTATATTATAATTGTTTCGATGTGCTTTTTTAATATTTTGAAATTAATTTAAAATATTAAAAAACATGAATAGCCCCCGGGTTATTATTAAATTATAATGACTTAATTACATTATAAATAATAAGAGATAATTATAAGTAGATAAATTGTTGCTCAAGGAGGCTTGAATGCTTTTTAGAAGCAGAATATCAGGGTTTTGATCTTGTTAAATTAAATCAAACTAAAATGTTTACATTGCTTTTTGTTCTGAATAAAAACAATTGCAGGAAATAAAAATTTTATTGATTGTTTGATTTAAAACCAGTTTATTTGAAACCCTCGCCATAAAAATAATTTAGTAATATAATATACAAAATAAAACATAGAATGAATTGAACTTAAAATAATATAATTATAGTATGGTTAGGGTTTGCCGAACACAAAAAACATTTATGTTTGGTAATAAATACTACAAGCATTATGCTTGAAAATAGAACTCTCAAATAACTAATTGCTTAAATTGTAAATATTTTTGTTAAATATAAAAAATATTTGTTATGGAACTTATAATGCCGGGTTTAGGTGTGATTTTTTGGATGACACTTTCATTTGCGGTAGTGCTTTTTATTTTGCGTAAATTTGCCTGGAAGCCTATTTTAAACACAATTAAGGAGCGCGAAAACACTATAAGCCGCTCTTTAAAAAAAGCTGAAAAAATTGAAAAAGAAACTGCTGAGCTTAATGAAACTAAAGAACGCATTATTACAGAAACCAACCAGGAGAAGCTTAATATTATTGAACAAGCCAAGATAGATAGGGAAGAGATAATAAAGGAAGCCAAGCAAAATGCTTTAGAGCAAAGCAAAAAGATAATTGAAGAAGCAAAACGAGCTGGTGAAAATGAAAGAAAAAAGATTGAAGCTCAAATAAAAAAGGAAATTGCCTTTTTATCAATTGATATGGCTGAAAAAATAATGGTGACAGAATTATCCGATAAACAAAAGCATAAAAAGATTGTAATGGATAACCTGGAAAATATACATAAGAATTAACTTTGATTTTTCTGAATATATTTTTTGTAAACTCAATTTTTATTAAACAAGTAAGAGTTATTAGTTTTTTTATTAAGCATCTATGCTTGTTTGTTAAATAATTACATATTACTCATGAAAAACATCAGGATAGCCAGTCGTTATGCAAAAGCTTTATTGTCATTGGCAGAGGAGAATCAGGTAATGGATGAAGCTTATAAAAGCATGAATGTTATAGAGGATGTTTTTGGTAAGTACAGGGAAATAAAAATAGTTTTAAAAAGTCCGGTGATTCGTGAATCAAAAAAGATTAACATTATAAAAAATGTTTTCTCGGGCAGGGTTAACGATTTTATACTCAAATATTTGCTGATTATTACACGTAAAAAACGTTCGTTTCTTATTGAACCTATTGTTTTTGAATATAAAAGGTTGCATAAGTTAAAGCATAATATTGAGTCGGTAATTGTTATAACTGCACATGAAATTGATGACGATATTCGTGAAAAAGTTTTGAAAGTAGCAAAAAGAATTACTGACAAAGAGATTGAATTTCATAATAAAATTGATCCGTCAATAATTGGTGGTTTTATACTTAAAATAGGCGATTATTATTACGACTCAAGTATGAGGCGGTCACTTATCAATATGCGGAAAAAACTTTTTCACTCAACAGAATTGTAAACTAGAATATGATAATTAACTAATAATTTCACAAAATTAATGTAAGTCATGGCAGAAATTAAACCATCAGAGATATCAGCAATACTTAGGCAAGAGATGGCTGGTTTTCAATCGGAAACCGAGTTTGAAGAAGCCGGAACTGTTCTTCAGATAGGAGATGGTATTGCCCGTGTTTATGGTCTTACGCGTGCTCAAGCAGGGGAGTTAATATCGTTTGATGATGAGGGTTTAAAGGGGGTTGTTCTTAATTTAGAAGAAGATAATGTTGGTATTGTTTTGCTTGGTGATCCGAAAAATGTAAGGGAAGGTGATGTTGTCAAAAGAACCAGGACTATTTCTTCAATTAAGGTAGGTAAAGGTTTGTTGGGACGAGTTGTTAATACACTAGGAGAGCCTATTGATGGCAAAGGACATGTTGAAGGAGAGCTGTTTGAGATGCCACTTGAAAGGAAAGCTCCTGGAGTGATTTTTCGTCAACCCGTCAATGAACCATTGCAAACCGGTATAAAAGCGATAGACTCCATGATTCCTATCGGGAGAGGTCAGCGTGAGCTTATTATAGGAGACCGGCAAACCGGTAAAACAGCTATTGCTATAGATACCATAATTAATCAACGAGAGTTTTATGAAAAGGGCGAGCCTGTTTATTGCGTTTACGTTGCAATAGGTCAGAAAGGGTCTACTATTGCCGGAATAGTAGATATACTTGAAAAACATGGAGCAATGCCTTATACTGTTGTTATTGCAGCCTCTGCAAGTGACCCTGCAGCCATGCAGTTTTTTTCTCCATTTGCAGGGATGGCTGTTGGTGAATATTTCAGAGATACAGGCGATTCATCATTGGTTGTTTTTGACGACTTGTCAAAACAAGCAGTATCTTACAGGGAAATATCACTGTTACTTAGACGACCTCCCGGAAGAGAAGCTTTTCCCGGTGATGTATTTTATTTGCACTCCCGTTTACTGGAAAGAGCTGCTAAAATTATATCTTCCGACGAAGTTGCACGACAAATGAATGATATACCCGGATCAATAAAAGATATAGTAAAGGGTGGAGGGTCTCTTACTGCCCTGCCTCTTATTGAAACCCAGGCCGGTGATGTCTCTTCTTATATCCCCACAAATGTTATTTCTATTACCGACGGACAAATTTTTCTTGAATCGTCATTGTTTAATGCAGGTATCAGACCAGCAATTAATGTGGGTATTTCAGTATCAAGGGTAGGAGGTAATGCGCAAATTAAATCAATGAAAAAAATTGCAGGTACTCTTAAACTGGATCAAGCACAGTATCGCGAACTGGAGGCTTTTTCAAAATTTGGCTCCGATCTTGATGCTAATACAAAAAATGTACTGGATAAAGGTGCAAGAAATGTGGAGATACTTAAGCAAGGACAATATTCGCCCATGGTAGTCGAACACCAAATAGCCATAATTTATTGTGGTACTCATGAATTACTCCAAAAACTGCCATTAGAGAAAATAAAAGAATTTGAAAATAATTACCTTAGTTATCTCGATGCTAATCATAGAGATGTTCTGGATGAACTAAAAAATGGAATATTGAATGATGAAATAAAAAAAGTTCTTAATGAGGCAGCAGAAGTAACAATCGCAAATTTAGAAAAGACTAAATAGTAAAACAATATGGCTAATCTAAGAGATGTAAGAACCAGAATATCATCTGTTAAATCAACTCGGCAGGTTACAAGTGCCATGAAAATGGTATCAGCCTCCAAACTTAGAAAAGCCCAGAGTAATATTGAAAACCTGCGATATTATGTTGATCATCTTAAAGATATATTAAAGGATTTTAGTGAAACAACTCAAATAATCAGAAACAATAAATATACTGCAAATAGAGAAGGAAATAAAGTGCTGTTAATTGTTTACACCTCTAATAAAGGGCTTTGTGGCACATATAATATTAATGTCTTAAAAAAAGCAACTACATACATAAATTGGTTGAAAGAACAAAACTTTGAAATATATTTATATATTATAGGAAAAAAAGCCCATGATTTTTTTAAAGATAAGGAGTTTGATATTTTATACACCGACCAGGAAATAAATCAAAAGGTAACTTATGACAGGGCAATTGAGTTTGTAAAACAACTTAAAAATAATTATACTGACGGTGAGTTTGTCAGGATAGATGCTGTATATAACAGGTTTCAAAATGTTGTTGTTCAGGAACCCGTTACCGAAAAAATTCTTCCGGTTGATGTTTCTCAAAATAGTAACGAAACAGACTTGAACAATATTGGGAATAATTACCAAAAGGATCATTTAAAACATATACTTGAACCTACTCCCGATGATATTGCTAACTTTATTATTCCTAATTTTATAGATATGAAAGTATACAGGATACTACTTGATTCGTATGCCGGTGAACAAGGCGCACGCATGACGGCAATGCATCAAGCCACTGAAAATGCCAGTGAATTAATTAAAGACCTGACTTTAACTTACAATAAAGCAAGACAAGCCTCTATTACCAGGGAACTTGTTGAAATTGTATCAGGTGCCGAAGCTTTAAAGTAATTCGTTTTTGTGCAGAATTATTTTTAATTTAGCACTTTAAAATACAAGTATTAATCTATAAAAATAATTAAATATGTTATCAGAAAAAATTAAAAAAGCATTAAACGATCAGATAGAAAAAGAAGGGTATGCTGCACAACTTTATCTTGCTATGGCTTCCTGGACTGAAACTAAAGGTTATGATGGGATATCAGATTGGTTCTATGCTCAGCATATGGAAGAAATTGAACATATGCTAAAAATTATTAAGTATGTTAATGAAAGGGGAAGTCATGCTATAGTGCCCAAAATTGAACAGCCTCCTAAAGAATTTGATGGAATAAAGCAAATCTTTGAAGCAGCATTAGAGCATGAGCAGATGGTAACCCACTCTATAAACGATATTGTTGGGCTTTGTCTGGAGGAAAAAGATTACTCTACCCATAATTGGATTCAATGGTTCGTTGATGAACAGCTAGAAGAAGAGTCATCGGTAAATGCGATTCTTGATAAGTTAGAAATGCTGGGCGATAAAAATATTTATATTTTTGATCGTGATATAATGAAAATGCGTGGTGAGGAATAAGATGGCTTTACTATTAATTTGAAGCCCGGTTGCCTGATATGATCTTTTAGAATATATTCATCCGGGCTTTTTATTTAATAATACTCGAAGAGTTGCATATTAACCCTTAAATATTGTTACATATAACTTGTGTATTTTAGAGTGTTAAACATATAATATTAAGGACTTCTTAATGTTTAAGCCCGAATTAAAAATTTTGTTTGGAAAGTAATTGTATATTATAGTATGAGAGGTGATAAAAAATTATATGATGTTTTAAGTAATTTAGGAATAGGGTTTGATTATTATGAGCATCCTCCGGTGCCCACGGTAGAAGAAGCAGCAAAATACTGGAAAGATTTGGATGCAACACATTGCAAAAATTTATTTTTTCGAAATCATAAAGGAAATCGCCACTATCTTGTTATTATTCAGCATACAAAAGATCTTAAAATTAATGATTTAGAAAATAGATTAAAGCAGGGTAAGTTATCTTTTGCTTCCGAAAAAAGGTTAAATAAATTTTTAGGGCTTTCTCCGGGCTCAGTTTCACCTTTTGGATTGCTATATGATACTGATAATCACGTTCATGTTTTTTTGGATGAAAACCTAAAAAACTCATCTACAATAAGTTTTCATCCTAATATTAATTCAGCATCGATAGTTCTTAAATATAATGATTTTATAATGTTTTTGGATTACTGCAATAATAGCTATGAATATGTTAAATTGTCTGATTGAAAATAAAATAAAAAAATTTCACAGGGAAATTAAAAATCTTTATTTTTGTTCATAATTAAAATCAAAACTAACTATAAAATTGTATTAAAAATGAAAAAACTTTTTGTATTATTCTCATTACTAGCATTCTCAGCTTTTTTAATTATTCCTGCTTGTGGACCTGCAGTTGAGGAAGAAGCTGAAGAAGATCCGGCTGCTATCGAAAAGGAATTAGAGCATGATGTAGAAGAAGAATGTGATGATAAAGATGAAAAAGAAAAGAAAAAAGAAAAAGAACTAGAGGTTAAAGAAGAAACAAAATTAGAAGCCGAAAAAGAGAAAAAGGAGTTTGAAGCTAAAGAAAAAACAAAAGAATTTGAGGCACAGGAAGAAAAGAAAGGTGAATTTGAAGTTGAAAAAAATTGAGGTTAAGTATCAAATAACACTGATAACCTGTTTTTATTAACATTCAAGGAGTAATTTAATAGTTTTATTTAAGCGGCCTGGAAGAGAAAATTTAATATCTTACCGGGCCGTTTTTTTGTATATGTTTGTTTTATCTTAAGCCTGTTTATACAATCCATATTTTATTTTTATTATCTGCTTACCCTCCCCCCGTTAATTCCTATCTTTTTAAATTACCATCAAAATTATCATATAGCTTATTGAATACGCCCAAAAATCGGTAATAATACTGTTTTTTTCATTGTTATTCAAAACTAAATTTGTTTGTATACTGATTCTTAATAATTTATTTTTTTAAGATTATAAATAATTAATTATTAATAAGTATAAAGTTTACATAAATACATTTTTGGATTATATTTTTTGAGTAATTATGAAAGAAGTTTTTGAAATAAGCAACAAAGACAACAACGTCATTTCGGTTTTTTTTGAAATTGAGGAAAAAATAAACTCTCTAAACAGGTGGAATATAGATAATCAGCTCTCTTATAATGACAAATTGCAAGATAATTTGTCTCTTTTAACTGCATTATCTGAAAAAATTGATCAGGTATTTGAGTTGTCCGGTAAACATGGAACCAAAAAGCTTTTAGACGAAATAGTTAAAGATTTTAATATCTTAAAATCTCTTTTACCAGAACTACTCAATATGTTTGAAGCATCCTTTCAGTCATTGGATAAATTGATAACAGAACTTAAAATGATACCTGAATTATTTGACAGGTATAAACAAAATATTTCTTCTTTAAAACCTTTACTTGACGATATTGAACTTACATCTACGACTTGTGTCAGAAACTTAAAAGGTTTTGATGTTAATGAGTCTGTTATGATTGAAAAAGCTATTGATAAAGTATCGGATTTATATCCTGTTATTGAAGAAAATGTTCTTATTTTAAATAAACATCTGAGTTTTATTAAACAAAATTTCGTAAAACTGAAAGAGAAAGAATTTGAAAGTTTGCTGTGTAATATTGAGCTTATTGTAAATGATATTATGAATATTTTGAATCAATCAGATGATTATTTAAGTGACACATATAAAATAGAGGAATTAAAAAAAGAAAATTATAAAAGATTACAAAGCGTCATTTCAAATCTTAATTATCAGAAGAGAGCTTATAAAAGCGCTGAAAATTTTCATGTTACTCATAATAATGTGTTAAACAAACTGATAAAGATTAATGGTAATAGCTTAAACAATAATGGTGCAATCAAGGAATTAGATATTTTGCAAATTGCAGATAGCCAAGGAGTAAAAATTTTTAACATTAATAAAGAATACCAAGCTTCTGTCGAAAGATTTTTAACTGAAATGAAGCATAGTCGGGCAGAAGTAAACGGTATTTTATACGGATTCAAGCTGTTTGCCTCCAAACAGTTATGTGGTGAAAAAGTATATGATAATTTCAAATCTTTTATATTCAATTTATCAGAAATACTGGAAAAGTTTCGTGAGTTTTCAGAAGAAATGAACTATGTTCAAAAAGTTATTCAAAACTTGAATGAAAAATTTTCTGACGCCGAAACGAAAGAAAGAGCTATTGAAATGAAAGTTGTTGATAAAATATACTCAGGAGGATTTTTGTTGAATTTAGATGAAAATATTGCATGTAAAGCACAGCAAATTTTTAAAATATATTCTAAAAGTCATTTTGAAAAAAATAAACTCAGGCAAAAATTTGATGAGGTTATAGATCAAAAAAATGAAATATTAAAAACAAACACATTTATTAAGCTTAAAAAAAACGGATTAAGTTATTTTGATTCGTTATTAAATAATTTAAATAAGCTAAGTGAAGAGCTGTATTATAGTGTGATGGAATTTAAGAAAAAAAGTTCTGATGTTGATCAGTTGGGGCAAAGAATTTCAGAAAATATTAATGATAAGGTTGAGGATAAAATAAAATATTCGGAAATTTTTAATAATACGGCAAAGAATGTTGTTTATAGGCTCAATCAGATCAAAAAAGGATTAATAACTTATGATTTGAATTCTAAAAAACTAAATAACAGTTATAATGAAATTCCAATTAACCAATAATAGTATCAGTTAACAGATAAGTAAAACCCGTCATAGGTCATTAAAAATTTAAATATCTAAACATTAATACGTAAATCATTGTAAAACAGTTTTATAACTATAATTTATACAGATAAATAATCTGTGATTGACTTAATTATTAAATAAATAATTTCAGTTTTAGAAAAGGTTTTTTACAACACTTATATAATTAGATTTTATGGAGAGAGGAAATGATTATATATCATCAGAATATGATAAGTATGACGTATTTGATATGGGCACATTTGAAATACTGAAATCACAGTCTGATGGAGACAGGTTAATTGTCAGGGAGGTTTATTTATCATATTTTTCTGAAGCTGAGATTTTGGTTAAACTTATAAACGATCATTTTAAAAAAGGCAATTATAAAAAATTGAAAGCTCCAGTTCATTCTTTGGCCGGCATTTCCGCAACAGTTGGTGCAACGAAGCTTATGAAAGTTGCCAATGATATTGAAAATAGTATAATAACAAATAATCTAGAGGAGGTTTCATTATTGGTACCAACATTAGTTTCATTTTATCATGAGTTCAAAAGGGTTATAAATCAAATGATATAGAATAATTATATATATTAATTCTTTCCGGTATGCAAAACAAAATTTTACTTGTTGAAGACAAAAGCACTGCCAAAAATTATATATACAATAAGTTAGAACAATTGGATTGTGATGTTCTTGCTAAAGCTAATAATTGTGATGATGCAGTAAAGTTAGCAAAAGACCTGAAACCCAATCTTATACTTCTTGATATTAACCTGAATGGTGAAAAAGATATTATTGAAACTGCTTCTGAGATACTTTCATTTTTGGATGTGCCGGTTGTTTATGTTACAGCCCAATCCGATGAAAAAACTATTAAACGTTTAATGAAGGTAGAGCCCAATGCTTTTATTATTAAGCCTTTTGATGAAAGAATATTGCGTTCGGCAATTGATATTGCCGTCTATCGACACCAGGTAAAAAAAGAACTTTTAGAAACAAAAGAAATTTTGCGCACTACAATAGAATCTATCGATGATATTTTGATTTCTTTTGACTGCAAAGGTTATATTAAATATATGCATTCTAGCCATGAAAACAATAAAGTTTTACTGAATACTAAGAAACCTGAACAAAAACACTATAGTAATGTGTTTCCTGATAGTTTGGTTAAGATGTTAGATGTCTGTTTTGATAATTTATTTAAAACTAAAATAGTTCAGGAATTTGAAGTTGAAATAAAAAAGCAAAATAAAAATAAATGGTATCATGCTAAAGCTTCATTGAGGAAAGATATATATAATAAAGCCATTGGGATTACATTGATAATTAGTGATATATCTAAAAATAAAGATACTGAAAAAAAGATCATTTTAGAAAATGAAAAGATTAAAGAAGCACAGAAAATCGTTGGGCTGGGAATATGTGAGATTGATCATGTAACAAATAAATTGACTCATAATAACATATTTTTTGAACTGTTGGATATTGATGATTATCAGAATATAATGAGCCTTGACGATAATAAAATATTAGATGTTATTCACCCCGATGATAAAACCAGGTATTTAGAATATCATAAAGAAATCTTAGCAAATAAAAACGAAGAATTTTCAATTTATTTCCGAATAATTGATAGAAGCAAAAATATAAGACATATCTATTCCCGTGGCAAAACCAGGTATGATTCAAATAAAAATACTGATGTATTTTTAATTACAATGCAAGATGTTTTATGGAACGATCAAAGCCAGAAGCATGATAAAGACAAATTTATTAAGCAAAAATCAGCCGAAATAAAGCAGCAGTTTTTTTCGGGAGTCAGTCATCAATTACGAACGCCTCTCACTGAAATAATTGGCATGATTGGTCTTTTGTCTAAAACAGACTTAACAAATAAACAGCAAAAATATCTTTCAACATTGAGAAACTCATCAGAAACACTTATTAATATGATTAGTGATATTTCTGATATTTCTAAAATTGAAGCAGATAAACTACAATTATATCCTGGATCTTATAATATACGACAAAATGTTGAAAGAATTATTGGGACTTTGCAACGCTTTACTGATGACAATAAAATTGATCTACATTATTGTATTGATGATAAAATACCGGAAAATATTTTTGTTGATGGAAAGCGTGTAAACCAGATTATTTTCAATTTATTGTTAAATGGTATAAAATATACAAAAGAGGGTTATGTTGGTCTTAATATCAAGATTGATCGAAGAGAAGGCTTTGATAATAATATTTATGCTGAAGTAAAAGATACGGGGGTAGGTATAAGGAAAGAAGATCAAACTTTCTTGTTTAAAGCTTTACATAATTCTTATTATAAGAGTGGTTCAGTTGGTAAAGGATTCGGCTTATATATTTGCAAAAACCTTGTAAATCTTTTGGAAGGCGATATAGGTGTAAATAGTGAGCCGGGTAAAGGCAGTACATTTTGGTTTACATTTAAATACAAAGAATGTACGGATAAAGATTCGTGGAGTGATCAGTTTATTACAAAAGAAGATATCCCAGGTAATCTGAATATGTCTGTATTACTTGTTGAAGATAATGAAGAAAACCAAAAGGTGCTTTCCATGATGTTAGAAAGTATAGGATGCGAAGTGAAAATTGCATCTGATGGCAAACAAGCTATTGAGTTGTATCATGAAACAATAGTTAATGCATTTGGGATTTTTGAAAAAGTGAGTTATGATATTATTATAATGGACATGTACATGCCTGTAATGGATGGTATAGCTGCTACTAAAGAATTACATAAGATATATGATGAATTGCCACCTATTATAGGATTAAGTGCCAGTGTATTGGATAATTATACCGAAGAGAGCTATAATGATATTGGTTTTACAGATTATCTGGTAAAACCTGTTAGAATTGAAATATTAGCCGAAAAACTATTTTACTGGAAAAACAAAATAAAAAAAGAGTATGAAAAACCGGGATTAATTCCTGACGACTTTTTTATTTCAAATATTGAAAATCACCCAATTATTAATAAAAATACTATTAATAATATTATTAAGCATGGTGTAAGCGATGAAGTTAATATAAAAAGCCTTCTGAATTCTTTTATAGAAGATATGGATGAGTATTATTACCAATCATTAGATGCATTCAAAAAAAATGATCAAAGTTTAGTTAAACAAATCATAGTTGCTGTAAAAGGACTTTCGGCAACAATAGGAGCCTCACAGGTTCATGAGGTCACTAAAAGGATGGAATATCATGTAGAAATGAACAATTTTGAACAGGTAAAAACTCTGTTTCCATTAATGAGTGATAAGTACATGGAATTTAAAGAACATGTTGAAAGCAAATATTTATAACACTTCATATATACTATTTCAGTTTGTACAAAATCAAAAAAAAATCTTGAGTAAATTAAGCGTTAATCACCACTAAAAATTTAAATATCTAAACATAAAGGTGTAAATCATTGTACAACAGATTGTTGATCCATGTTTATGTAAATGAAAAAAATTGATAAATATGCTTTTATCAATTATCATTATAAATGTCTATTAAACCATCAGGAGTTGATACAACTATTTTTTCCGATTCCCGGTCTACTTCATTAATAAATTCATCTTTAACAGGTATAAGTATTTCCCGGTTTTTCTTTAATATTTGCATTAGAGGATTACCGGGATAATCCAGGATTTTTTCAAGTTTGCCTAAATAGCCGTACCTGGTATCAAAAACCTGAAATCCTTCAACTTCATGAAAGTAAAAATGATTGCCTGATAAGGGTGGCAACATTTCTGCCGGTAAGTGTAATTCAGAATCAACCAAACGCTCAGCCTTTTCTTCGCTGTTTATGTCTCTGAATTTTATTATTACATGGTTACTGTTGGGGCGAAATGATAACTTTTCTATAAAAAAAGGAACCAGTTTTTTTTCAATTAATAAAAAAACTGATTCCAGTTCATTATATTTTTCCGGATCATCAACATCGAGAATAGCTGCTAATTCTCCTTTATATCCAACTGTTTTTGATATTGAGCCAAGGTAAAACGTATCTTCAATGTTCATAACTTATTTTTTTCGGATACCGGACCTTGTGATCAAGTATTAAAATATGCCATTAAACAAAGATGTATTAAAGCAACTAATAAAAAAAACAGGTCTGTTTTGTTGCTTTACTTCTTATCTTCTTTATTTTTAGCATTACTATCTGTGGGAGATTCTTCTTTATTGTCATTGTTCTTAGCTGCCTCAGCTTTATCCTCTTTCTTGCTCTCAGCTTTATCTTCTTTTTTGTCTTCAGCTTTATCCTCTTTCTTGCTCTCAGCTTTAGGAGTTTCCTTTTCTTTTATTTCAGTTTTAGTATCTTCTTTCTTTTTTTCTTCGGATTCAGCTTCTTTTTCATCAATTTTTTCAGTTTTGGGAAGATCTTCTTTTACATCTTCTGCTGGTTTACTTTCCTTTTCTTCCTTCAGGGTTTCTTCAGCTTTCTTTTTTGCAATTTTTTCAGCCCGGGCTTCATTAACTTTTCTTTCTTCTTCAATTATTTTCTTTTGTTTTTCTTTATCGGAAAGCTCTTTTTCACTGACAGATTTCTGGCGTTTTGTCTCTTTTTCTTTTATCCATTCCTGAAATCTATCCTCTGCCTGTTCTTCTGTTAATGCTCCTTTTTTCACTCCTTTAAGTAAATGATGTTTTAGCATCACTCCTTTGTGTGATAGTATTGATCGGGCTGTGTCGGTAGGTTGGGCTCCGACCTGGATCCAGTAAAGTGAACGGTCAAAATCTAACTTAATAGTTGCCGGAGAGGTCATTGGATCATAGGTGCCAAGCTTTTCAATAAATTTTCCATCTCGGGGTACACGACCATCCGCAACAACAAGGTGATAAAAAGGTCTTCTTTTTTTCCCTTTTCTTTGCAATCTGATTTTTGTTGGCATTTAATTTTAAAAATTTAGGTTAACATTAATATTTAATTAAAAATTGGGTGCAAATATCGTTCTTTTTTTTAAAAATAAAAAATGATTTTTTTTATTATAAGACATTGTTGTCCAAAAATAAACCTGTTTTTTTCAAAACATTAGTAATAAAGAATCAAAATCTTTTTGCAGAATAAAAAAATAGTTTTAAATTTGCACCTCTTAAAAAAAGAACCTATAATTTATTTCAACAACCAATTAAGATATAAGTGGTTGTTTTTTAATAAAGGCCCGTTCGTCTAGGGGTTAGGACGCCAGGTTTTCATCCTGGTAGCAGGGGTTCGAATCCCCTACGGGCTACATACTAAAAGTAATAAACAGAATTAACTTATTATTATATGGCTAATCATAAATCAGCGAAAAAGCGTATCAGATCGGATAATGCCAAGCGCATACGAAACAGATACTATGCAAAAACTGCCCGTAATGCGGTTAAAAATTTAAGAAAAACAAGCGAAAAACAAGAGGCTATTGAAAATTTACCTAAAGTTATATCTTTGGTTGACAGGATAGCAAAAAAGAACATAATTCATAAAAATAAAGCTTCCAACTTAAAATCCAAGCTTACAAAGCACGTAAATAGTCTATAATTTATCTGTTTGTTTTGGTTATTTTCAGGCCCGTTCGTCTAGGGGTTAGGACGCCAGGTTTTCATCCTGGTAGCAGGGGTTCGAATCCCCTACGGGCTACAAAAAAGGTTTCCGTGAATACTTCCGGAAACCTTTTTTTTGGTATATTCGTTCATCGTTTTAAAGTTTAATATTATAATAATTATGTGATGGATGAATATTATAAAACAAAACCAGGTGTTAAAGTTAGTACGATAAAAGAATGGGCTGAAGATGATCGCCCTCGGGAAAAGCTCATAAATAAAACGCCTAAAGCACTTACCAATGCTGAATTGCTTGCTATATTAATTGGCTCCGGTACAAAAAATGAATCGGCAGTGGATCTTGCAAAAAAAATATTGGCATCACTCGACAACCATCTTGGATTACTTGCCAGGCTTAGTATTAAAGAGCTTACTAATTTTAAGGGAATTGGACAGGCAAAAGCTATAAATATAATTGCTGCACTTGAGCTGGGAAGAAGAAGAAGGCTTAGTGAAGCGTTAAATAAAAAGAAAATTAAAAGCAGCAAGGATGTTTATGAAATAATTGCTCCAATCTTAAATGACCGGAATTATGAAGAGTTTTGGTGTGTTACACTCAACAGGAGTAATTATGTTATTAAAACTATTTCTATAAGCGAAGGAAGTATATCAGGAACAGTTGCTGATCCAAAAAAAATATTTAAATTAGCATTAGAGGATAATGCATCATCAATAATACTTGCACACAATCATCCTAGCGGCTCATTAAAGCCAAGTAAATCAGATATGCAACTTACAGAAAAATGCAAAGAAGCAGGAAAATTTCTTGATTTGCCTGTTATGGATCATATTATTGTAGGTAATGACAATTATTTTAGTTTTGCAGATGAAGGTCTTATTTAGAAAAACCAAAAATTAAATACAAACTTTTAATAAATAATTTCGAAAAGAATTTTCTTATACAAAAAAACAATGTTACTGATTTATACACCAAAAATATCGAAAAGAAAAAGATATATTTTTGATTTAATTATAAATAATCTGTGCGGATATAAGTATGAAATCACAGATAATTCTGAATATTATCTCAATTATAAAGGTTCAAAAATCAACTATTCCAAGCAACCACTTGATGATAGTGAATTATTTTTCTTTGCTAAAGATCTGCTTGATGAAAAAGGTATTAAGCCTCATAATCCCAAGCCGGTATTACATGAAAACGTATATACAATTTTTAATACCGGAAGCTTAGAAAATATTTTACCGTTTGATCCTTTTGCAGCGGCCTTTTATTTTGTCAGCAGATACGAAGAATACCTTCCTCATACCAAGGATATTCATGGCAGGTTTGAAGCTGATCAAAGCCTTGCATTTAAATCAGGTTTTTTGGAAAAACCTGTGGTAAATCATTATGCAATCATGGTAAAAAATTTGATAAATAAAAAATTCCCTTTTATTGAACCCTACAAGTACAATGAATTTTCTTTTATTCCTACATATGATATTGATATAGCTTATGCTTATAAAGGAAAAGGTTTTTTTAGAACTTTGGCAGGGTATATTAATTCTATTATAAAGAGAGATCTTAAGAGTATAAATAAACGAACAAGAGTTATTTTAGGAAAAGAAAATGACCCCTTTGATACTTATTCATTTCAGCTTAAATTGCACAAAGAATTTGAAATAAAGCCTTATTACTTTTTTTTAGTAGGTGATTATAGTATAAATGATAAAAATCACTCGGCTTATAATGTTGTTTATCAAAACCTTATCAAAAAGCTTAGCGATTATTCAATAGCGGGTATTCATCCATCCTATGATTCAAATAAAAACTCCTTAAAACTTAAACAAGAAATATGGCGTCTTTCATCAATATTAAACAGGGAAATTAAAGATAGCAGGCAGCATTTTTTAAAGCTTCATTTGCCATTTACTTATCACAGGTTAATGGATGAGGGTATTATAAATGATTTTACAATGGGCTTTGCATCACATACCGGATTCAGGGCAAGTATATGTAGTCCGTTTTTATTTTATGATCTGACCACCGAAACAGTTACTAATATAATCGTCAATCCACTCATTGTTATGGATGGGTCTTTAAAAGATTATATGGGATTAGATATAAACTCATCTGAAAAAAAAGTAAAAAAACTTATTGATGAAGTTTATAATGTAAACGGAACATTTATTTCTCTATGGCACAATGAATCATTGTGTGATTGCGGAAGATGGGAAGGATGGAAAGAACTTTATTTGAAAATATTTGATTATGCTGCCAAAAAAGCCGGAAAATTATAAATAAAATGGATGCTTTAAAAATGTATTCGCTCTTAGTAGCCATAAATATTACATAAGAGACTTTTAATTATTTTATTATAGCTTGTAAATATGACAATACGTTATCTTAAACATAATGAAATAGATTTTGAGAAATGGGATAGATGCATAGATAATGCCATTAACGGAATAATTTATGGTTACTCTTGGTATCTGAATATAACATCAAATTATTGGGATGCTTTAATAAAAGGTGATTATGATAGCGTTATGCCATTACCATGCCGCAAAAAAATGGGTATTAATTATATCTATCAGCCTGCATTTGTTCAGCAGTTGGGTGTTTTTTCAACTGAACCAATTAAAACCAGTTTTTTGGAAGAATTTATAGAGGCAATTCCCGGGAAATTTAAATATGTTGATTATAATTTAAACGAAAACAATTATTTACCACCAGCGAAACAATACAAAACTATTACTAACCAAACTTTTAAATTAAGCCTGGCTGAACCGTATAGCGTAATAAAAAAAAATTATTCTACAAATAATAAAAGGAACATTAAAAAGGCAGAAAAAAATAATTTGTTTTTTACCCGTGCTTCAAATCCCGAATCAATTATTGAGCTTTTCAAAAATAACCGGGGCAGACAGTTAAATACTATTAGCCGAGCAGACTACAAAAATCTAAAGCATATAGCCTATTCTAGTTTGTATAAAGGGCTTGCTGACATTCATTCAGCTTATTCAGAAACAAATACACTATGTGCCGGTATGATCATGGTAAGGAGCCATAAGCGAATAATATTTTTGTTTTCGGCTACAAATGATGAAGCAAGAAAAACCGGTGCTATGAATAAATTAATTGACGATTTTATATATAAGAACTCTAAAAAATCATATATACTTGATTTTGAGGGATCAAATCATCCGGGAACAGCCTATTTTTATAAAAGCTTTGGTAGTAAAAAAACAACTTATCAAAGTTTAATTATTAATCGCATGCCTTTTTTATTAAAAACGATTTTTAATCTTTACAAAAGAGTAAAATCATTATTTTTACGTACAATTTAATAATAGCTAAAATGATAAATGTTTTAGGAAAAAACAACTCTTTGCTTAATCAGTTTATAGCTGAGATCCGTGATGCTGAAATACAGAAGGATTCTATGCGTTTCAGGCGTAATTTGGAAAGAACCGGTGAAATATTTGCCTATGAAATAAGTAAAGTGCTGGAATGGGAAAGTAAAGAAATTAATACTTCACTGGGAATAGCCAAGTGTAAAGTACTCAAAAATAATCCTGTGATTGCTACTATACTTAGAGCAGGGATTCCTATGCATCAGGGTATATTGAATTATTTTGACAAGGCTGAAAATGCGTTTGTTTCGGCATATAGGAAACATCGCAAAGATAACAGGTTTGATGTGCAAATCGAATATACCTCCAGCCCTGTGCTTGATGACAAAATACTGATATTATCAGATCCTATGATTGCCACAGGTTCATCTATGAAGTTGGCATATAAGGAATTAACACAAAAAGGAACACCCCTTCATACACATATAGTAACTATTATTGCCAGTGTAGAAGGTTTGGAATACATTAAAAGAAATTTGGTTAATGATAAATTTACCCTATGGGTTGGTGCAGTTGATGAGGAACTTACTGCAAAAGCTTATATAGTGCCTGGTTTGGGTGATGCCGGTGACCTGGCTTTTGGAAGTAAATGACAGTTAAATAAAAATCCTAGTGTCATTTATTGTTTAAACCCTTTTGTTTCTTATTAATTAAAAGAAAAATCTCTCCAACATAGTAATATGGGTATTTCAAATTATATAGTATGACAATCTATAAAAAATAAATGATAGGTTTTGTTTATATAGTTGATAATATATGAAATATTTTGCAGTTTTTGGTAAACCTGTTTTGCATAGCAAAAGTCCTCAAATTTTCAATTATGGCTTCTATAATGCCGGGTTCAATTATTTCTACACACGTGTTTTAGTTGATACAGGTGCACAAGTAGTAAAAACAATCCGTGATCTGAACTTATCAGGTAGTAATATCACTTCGCCATTTAAGGAAGCTGTTTTACCTCATCTTGATGAGTTATCCGGTGAAGCTAAAAATATTGGAGCCGTAAATACAATAATTAATCATAATGGTTTCCTAACAGGCTATAATACTGACCCTTTTGGAGTTATAGGGGCTCTTTCTGAAAAGGTAGCAGAGTTGAATAATAAAAAGTGTATTGTTTTTGGTGCAGGTGGAGCAGGAAAAGCTGCAACATACGGATTAATTAATTCAGGAGCAGATGTTACATTAACCAACAGAACTATTTTAAAAGCCCGCGATATTGCTCAGAGATATGGGTGTGAATACCTTGATATAAATGATGCTGTTGCAAACATAAACAGCTTTGATATAGCTGTTATGGCTCTGCTTCCGGGGATATGGCCGTTAAAAAATGAAAATATAAAACCCGGATTGGTTTTGCTTGATGCAATATATGGTCAAAAACAGAAAAACAACAATAATATTTTTACTTTTATTGACGGGCATCGCTGGTTGTTGTATCATGCTGCCGAGTGTTTCAGATATTTTACAGGCCATAAAGCCAAGATAAACATCCTTGAAAAAGGCCTGAAACAGAACTTAAATCCTGAATCAGTTAATATTAAATTTATCAGACACGATGTTTATGAATTATTATCGAACAAACAGGTAGACCTGCTTTTATATAGCGATAATATCAGCAATGAAAATATCAAGCAAATCATTGATGATGAAAAAAATCACGCTTTTGGTTACTGATTTAACAAATTATTGTATTATTTTTTATAAATATGGCCGGAGGCTTTTGAAAATAAATCTTATAGATATTTATTAAATTTATATTTATATTGTTATAAAAATACCAGCAAAGTGATATTTAGTCTGCATTTTGCTCAAATTATTTATAACTTTGATGCAAAAATTTGAATTATGGATATTGAATTGCAACTTACTGACAAGCTTACTGATAAAGAGAATATTGTGTTTTTAATAAAAAATAAAGATTCACTTGACAACTGCCATATTAGTAATCAGGAAAAGAATTTTATATTAGATAAGCTTAAAAAAGAAAAAAAGCAATATTTTTCTTTTAACCGTCTTACACATTATCAAATTATTTTTTTCATACAAGATAAATCATCTGTTTATCAAACACTTGAGTTTGTCAGGAAGGAGGGTGATAAAACTGCAGGTTTTTTAAATCGTCACAAACAAAAATCTGTAATTTTAAATGGAATCAATATCGATATAGGCTTATTAACTGCTTTTGCCGAAGGGATGATTTTGGGTAATTATAAATTTTCGCAATATAAGAGCAAGGAAAAGCCTGATTATATTCAAAAAATTAGTTTTACGGGAGGTATTTTTACCAATCAGGATATTGATGAACTTAAATCGGTTACCGAAGCAGTTTACCACTGTCGTGATTTGGTGAATACTCCCTTACAAGAGCTGCAATCGAAGGATTTTGCAAATAGGATTACTCAATTGATCAATCCTTTGGGGGTAAAAACCAGGGTTTTTAGCAAGACTCAAATTGCATCATTAAGGATGGCAGGTATTATAGCTGTGAATCGTGGCAGCACAAATGACCCTGCTTTTATTCAGCTTGAATGGAAGCCGGAGAATTATAAAAACCATAAACCTGTTGTTTTTGTTGGAAAAGGTATTGTTTTTGATACCGGTGGACTTAGTTTAAAGCCACCTTCGGCAATGGAAGATATGAAAGCCGATATGGCAGGGGGTGCTGCTGTTTTTGCTGCAATTTATGCAATTGCAAAATCAAAATTGCCCATTCATGTTATAGGCCTTATTCCTGCTACTGACAATCAACCCGGAAGTGATGCCCTGGCTCCGGGAGATATTATTAAAATGAGCAATAATGTAACGGTAGAAGTTCTTAACACTGATGCTGAAGGACGCCTTATTTTAGCCGATGCCCTCTGCTATGCGTCAAAATTTGATCCATCACTGGTTATTGATGTGGCTACTCTTACCGGCTCAGCTACCCGTGCAATAGGAAAATATGGTATTGTTGCCGTTGAATCAGATGCCGAAAATCAATTGAACGATCTCAAAAAATCCGGTATGGAAGTTTATGAACGAATTGCTCAGTTACCTTTTTGGGAGGAATATGATAAAGAAATAGAATCAGATATTGCAGATATAAGAAATATTGGAAAAAGTAATAATGCAGGCGCAATAACTGCCGGTAAATTTCTGAAACACTTTGTCAATTATCCCTGGATACATCTTGATATAGCCGGTATGGCATACATGGAGCAAAAAGAATCATACCTTGGAAAAGGTGCAAGTGGCGTTGGTGTAAGATTGCTCTACAGATTTATTAAAAATATGCAAATGGATAGTAAGTAACAATTACATGCTAAGTTTTTAAATAAAGAGACAAATGACCGGAAAAATATACAAGAACACAAATGTGAATAATTTGTATATGGCAGCGCAAATAAATTAGTTATGCGTTCAAAGTTATACACCTAATCATAACGTAATATAAAATAGATATAATAATAAACTTGACTAAATTGTCTTTAAAAAAGATTATTTTTTATGAAAAACCAAATTGAAAATCAATCTGAAAATCAAATTGAAAATAAAACTCCTGTAAAATTGGGAATAACTCATGGTGATGTTAATAGTATTAGTTATGAAATAATAATGAAAGCTTTGTCAGATTCCCGGATATTGGATTTTATTACACCAGTAGTTTATGGTTCTTCAAAAGTAGCTTCTTATTATCGTAAAACCCTTAATTTTTCTGACTTTCATTTTAATATTATAAAATCGGTTAATAAAGCTCAGGATAATAAAGCTAATTTGATTAATGTTTATTCGCATGAGATAAAAATTGACCTGGGACATTGTACCGAGATTGCCGGAGAGATTGCATATATCGCATTAGAAAAAGCCATTGAAGATTTAAAGAATGGGTTAATTGATGCATTGGTTACAGCTCCTATTAATAAAAAAAATATGCAAAGTAAAAGTTTTAATTTCCCCGGGCATACTGAATATCTGGCACAAAAGTTTGATGTTGATGACTATCTGATGCTAATGATAAGCCAGGATTTCAGGATAGGAGTGATTACCGGGCATGTTCCGGTTAAAAATATTTCTTCTGCGATAACAGAAGAGTTGATTTTGAAGAAGGTTAGAGTATTAAATCAGTCTTTAATTAAAGATTTCTCTATTCTCAAACCAAAGATTGCCATTCTGGGTCTTAATCCACATGCAGGTGATATGGGGCTTATTGGTGATGAAGAGGAAAAGGTTATTATCCCGGCAATAAAGAAAGCTTTTGATGAAGGAATTCTTTGCTTCGGTCCTTATCCTGCTGATGGATTTTTCGGATCTGCAACTTTCCGTGATTTTGATGGAATACTGGCAATGTATCATGATCAGGGGCTTATACCTTTTAAAGCTCTCTCTTTTAAGAGTGGTGTGAATTTTACCGCCGGGTTACCAATTATTAGAACATCACCTGCACACGGAACTGCTTTTGATATTGCAGGAAAAAACATTGCTGCTCATGATGCTTTACTTCAGGCAATGTATTTGGCGGTTGATTCTTATCGTAACCGGAAAACATATGAAGTGATCACCTCCAATCCGCTGACAGTTACTGCTTTGGAAGATGATAATGATAACGATAACGATAACAAGCTTTTACAGGATTTAAATGATAATTATAACGATGATACCCCTGAATAAGAAAATGTTATTTGAGCTTTCAAAATATGAACGGTGAACAGGTATATACTATCGGTTGCTTATTAAAGATAGTCAAAGGACAACTTTTTAATAAGCCTGACATTAATAAAAAGATAGAACATCTTTTAACAGATAGCAGGCGATTAGTGTTTCCTGCAACTACTGTTTTTTTTGCTATTGAATCAAATAAAAATGATGGGCATCTTTATATTAAAGAATTGATAAGAAAAGGTGTAACTTGTTTTGTTGTGTCAAAAGTACCTGCTTTTGCCAAAGAGATGGAAGAAATAGCATTTATTGTTGTAAAAAATACACTTGAGAGCTTACAAAACATTGCAGCATATCATCGTAGCCAATATAATATCCCGATAATAGGTATTACAGGCAGCAACGGAAAAACCATTATCAAAGAATGGCTGGGTCAACTGCTTTCTTATGACAATAGTGTGGTAAAAAATCCAAAAAGCTACAACTCTCAAATAGGTGTGCCCCTGTCGGTATGGCAAATAAATAAAGATCATGATATTGGAGTTTTTGAAGCAGGTATTTCGAAAACAGGCGAAATGAAAAAACTTCAAAAGATAATAAATCCAACAATAGGAATTTTTTCAAATATTGGTCCGGCACATGATGAAGGTTTTTTAAGCCGTAAAGAAAAAATAATCGAAAAGCTTGATTTATTTGATAAAGTAAGTACTTTGGTATTTTGTGCCGACCATAAGGATGTTTGTGAAGAGATATATCATTGGGCAAAAGATCATCCTGAAGTAAAACTATTTCCATGGTCAATAAATAGTGGTTATGAGCTGCAGGTATTGAAAATAAACAAACACAAGAAATCAACATTCCTTGAATTAAGAAGAAATGATGATATTTTTTCAATCGACCTTCCTTTTACTGATTATGCTTCAGTCGAAAATTCAATACATTGTATAGCAACAATGTTAATATTAAACTATGAAAAACAGCTGATAAAAAATCTAATTAATGCTTTGCAACCCGTAGCAATGCGTATGGAGCTTAAGCATGGCATAAATAATTGCATATTGATAAACGACAGTTACAACTCTGATGTGAATTCCCTTGGATTAGCATTGGATTTTTTAGCCACACAGCATCAATATGAAAAGAAAACATTGATACTTTCTGATATATTACAAACCGGCAAGGATGACAATATTTTATATGGTGAGGTTGCAAACCTTCTTAAGGAGAAGGATACAGGACAACTTATTGGTATTGGTCCAAGAATATCAGCACAATCAGATCTTTTTAAAATTAATAAATGTTTTTATAATAATACAGATGATTTTTTAGAAAACCATGACTTTAAAACATTCCAAAATCAGGCTATATTGGTGAAGGGCGCACGCGTATTTGGGTTTGAAAAAATCATAAATACACTCCAGTTAAAAGATCATCAAACTATTCTTGAGATCAATCTCGATTCAATTGTACACAATATGAATGTGTATAAGTCATTTTTAAAACCTGATGTAAAAATTATGATTATGGTAAAGGCTTTTGGATATGGCAGTGGTAGTTACGAAACAGCTAGTATGCTGCAATATCACAATGCTGATTACCTTGCAGTTGCATACGGTGATGAGGGAAAAGAACTTAGAAAGGCAGGAATTAGTACACCTGTTATGGTCATGAATCCCGAAGCTCAAAGTTTTGAAGGTTTGTTTAAATATAACCTCGAACCCGAAATTTATAACTTCAGGCTTTTGAATAATATATTGGAAGGTTGTAAACAGAGCAATTTTATTTCTGAGCAAAATCCACTCAAAATACATGTGAAGATTGATACAGGAATGCACAGGCTTGGCTTTGATCCTAAAGATGTTTATGTTTTAGCTGAAAAATTGAGAGACAATAAGTCAGTAATGGTACAATCAGTATTTTCACATTTTGCTGCAAGTGATGAACATTTTTTTGACTTTTTTACAAAAAAACAATTATACTTGTTTACAACCATTTGTGATAAGATAGAAAAAATTCTTGGATATAAGTTTTTAAGGCATATCTGTAATTCTGCTGCTATTACAAGATTCCCTGAAGCTCATATGGATATGGTTAGGCTTGGTATCGGACTTTATGGAATAACTGCTGATACTAAAGTACAACCTATTCTTAAAAATGTCAGTACCTTTAAATCAGTAATATCGCAAATAAGGACCGTCGATAAAGGAGATGCTGTAGGTTATAGCTTAAAAGGTAAAGTAAACCAAAAAACCACTATCGGTATTGTTCCGGTAGGATATGCAGACGGTTTAAATCGTAAACTGGGCAACGGTAAGGGCAGTTTAATAGTTAAGGGTATAAAGGTTCCTATAATAGGGAATATTTGTATGGATATGTGTATGATTGACATTACCGGAATTGATGTTAAAGAAGGTGATGAGGTAACAATCTTTGGTGAAAAAAATACTATAAGTGATTTGGCTAAAACACTAGATACCATACCTTATGAGATATTGACCAATGTATCGGCAAGAGTTAAAAGAGTTTATTATCAGGAGTGAATCCTGAGGACAGAACTATAACGAGGGGAATGAGTAAGGTAAAGTGATTTATAAATAACTAACTTAGCTAATCATTAACAATAATTAAACGGGTTTACATTAGCTGTATAGCCAGTTTTTTAGTAAAACTCTTCCCCATGTTGTCATAATTGATTCGGGATGAAATTGGACACCTTTTAGATCATATATTTTATGGCTGATTGCCATGATATTTCCTTCTTCGTCAACTGCAGTTATAGAAAAACATTCAGGCAATGTGTCTTTTTTTATTACCCATGAATGATATCTTCCTGATGGAAATTTAGCCGGAATATTTTTGAACAAATAATCATTCGGATCAATAACATGTGTATCGATTTGTTTACCATGCATTACTTTTTTGAGATTATACAGGCTGGCGCCAAAAACTTCGCCTATTGCCTGATGTCCAAGACAAACACCTAGTATGCTTTTTTTGTTGGCATAGGTCAAAACGGTTTCGCAAACAATTCCTGCTTCGCTTGGCAAACCCGGTCCGGGCGATAAAATAATCTTATCATATTCATTTAATTCACTAACTCCTATTTCGTCATTGCGTTTAACCGAAACAGTATCACCAGGATTTAATTCGGCTTCTATTAAATGGTAAAGATTATAAGTAAACGAATCGTAATTATCAATAATAATTATTTGCATTGATTGTTGTTTGAATTAAATTTGTAATAAAATTAAGATTTATAATTAAACTAAAGTATTAATTACAAAAAATAATAATTATGAAACAAGCTGTAAATACAGATAAAGCGCCGGCACCTATAGGGCCTTATAATCAGTCGATAATGACCGGCAGCACGTTGTATGTTTCAGGACAACTTCCAATAAATCCGGAAACCGGCAAATTGGAAAAAAAAGACGTAAAACACCAAACAAAGCTGGTGATGGAAAATATAAAAGCCATACTTAACAAAGCTGAAATGGAGTTTTCACATGTGGTTAAGTGCAGCATATTTATCTCTGATATGAAGAATTTTCCGCAAATTAATGAAGTTTACGGAAGCTATTTTGACGACAATTTCCCTGCACGCGAAACAATAGCAGTTGCCGGATTACCATTGGGAGCTGACGTTGAAATTAGCTGCATAGCAGTTAAGTAGTTTTTTCTTTCTCCAGCTTTTTCTTTTTGCGCAGCAAATGAAAGATTCTGCCCAAAAAGAAACCAAGAAAAAAAATAATCAGAATTACCCAAAATAGGGGACCCTTAACTTCAAAAAAAAGAAAGTTAATTTCAGTATCAGCGTAATTTTGAATAGCAAAAATAGCTGCAAAAACAATTATAAGTGTTGCTATAACCCAGAAAAAAGTTTTGTTTTTCTTTTGTTCCATATCGATATTTTTTGTTGTTCCAAATATAGTAAATATTTCTGTTTTAGCCAATTACTATTGATTTTTTGGCAACTAATCAGAGGTGTCCGATAAAAATTATTAAAATTGTTTGTTTTCAATTAATAACAGTAATTGCAAAAGTAGTATCAAAAAATTAATTTAAAATATAGCTATTTAGACTTTAACCCTGTTAGATATTAGTTTTTTTACTCTTTGTGTTTTTGTGTCAATTCGACAAGCTCAGTTTATGCTTGGTGGCAAGATTAATTTTTATCGGACACTACTGAGTACATGTATAACTTAACACATTACCGGTAAATGCGAAAAATAGTATTACTGCTTATCAATCTGCTTGTTATTATTACTTTAAATATATCGGATAGTTGGGCTGAAAACCAACATAAGAATAATGACGATGATAAAGAACCACTGCATAATGTCTATTTTAAAATAGATCAGGGCTTTACAACAAACAGAATATTAGACCAAAAAATGTCTAATTTGCATTATACAGGCTACGGGGGCATATTAAATTTTGGCAGACGTGTAAATAGAGAAGATTATATTGCTGAATGGAGTTTTATAAGGGCACAGTTTAATTATTCAAAACCCTTACATGGGGCTACCCAGGTATATAATCCTTCTTTAGGGTTAAGGTATATACATCTTAGAAACATGGATTTCCTGGGTGTTTTTGATATTCATGCAGGACTTCAGGCTAATATTTTTACTGATATGCGTATTGCACCGAGGCTGGGAAATTCATTTTTGTTTGCTGACATTATTGGAGAAGTGAGGCCGCAAGCCGATTTATCAACAAGTTTTCATTTACTGAGAGAATGGAATATGGATTTTTCCTTGTCGGCAACGCTTATAGGATATGGTTTACGAATTCCTGAATATGGTGTAATATACCATTTAGGTGTTGATGGTGGTATTGCAATTCAGGGTTATGAAAATCATATATTGACTCCATCGAATTTCGGACATTTTTCAACAGGCGTGTTTTTTAACGAATCAATCGGTGATGCCGCAAACCCAAACTGGTTTAGAATAGGATATATATGGGATTATTATTCAATGAGGGGAAATCATGACCTTAACGTTAATAACGCTGTACATCAACTGGTTCTTGAATTGTATTTCAGAGTTAATTGACGAATTTATGTTTTTTGAATACCAAAAATAAAAAAGATAAAAACTGTATGTGTTACTTAAAAAATTGTTATATAAAAACAACTAATATTTTGATAATTATTAGTTTGTTTTTTAGTTATTCCTGCGAAAAGCTATTCATGGAGCCTGATAAGCCCGCTGATCCTGAAACCATATTTGAGGAAATATGGACATTTGCCGATACTCATTATTCTTTTTTTGAGGAGAAAGATGTTGACTGGGATGAGGTTTATGAAAGATACAGGCCGAAAATTTATGAAGGAATGACTAGTATAGAATTGTTTGATGTTTGTGCCGATATGCTATATGAGCTTAAAGACGGTCATGTTAATCTTGTCAGCTCTTTTGATCGCTCCAGGTATTGGAAGTGGTATTTGGATAGTCCGGAAAACTTTTATTATTCAATAATTGAAAGACATTATTTTAAAGATAACCAGCGTTATTTAGGACCCTTCCAGTTTTTGAATATGGGTGATATTATATATGTTTATTATCAAAGCTTTGGCAATACAATCAGTGATGGTGATATGAATCTCCTGATTGCAAATTTAAAAAATAAGGAAGGGTTAATAATAGATGTAAGAAATAATGGTGGGGGCAGTACTGAGAATGCACGCAGGATGGCCAGCCGTTTTACAAATTACCGTTACTTTGTAGGCTATAATTTGATCAAATACGGCCCTGATCACGAGGCATTTAGAGAAAATAAAGTATTTATAAGCCCCTTTGCCGGCCCCAGGTTTACCGGCGACATTGTTGTGCTTACAAACCGCAAAAGCTATAGCGCAACAACATATTTTGCTCAATATATGAATGTGTTGGAAAATGTTACATTGGTTGGTGATACTACCGGTGGAGGAGGAGGCTTGCCTGCATTTTATGACTTGCCTAACGGATGGCAACTTCGGGTTAGCAGTTCACGGTTTTTAGATCCCGGTAGAAATAGTATTGAAAGCGGTATTCCGCCTGATTATCAAATTGATATTGACGAGGAAGAAGCTTTTAAATATGGAATAGACCCAATTATTGAAAAAGCAAAAAAAATAATATTATCGGATTAACTTGACTACCTGATTTTTAAATTACTAAATTTATAATCAATTGCCATTATATTATTTTAATAATAGTCTAATCAATAATTGTAATTAATTAAGTTTTTTTGTATATTTAAACCAAAAAAGAACATAAATAAAACATAGTTTATTATGGACGATCGACTAATTACTATTGCTACAGATCATTATACTGCAGCGGAGGTTTTAAAAGCACGCCTGGAAGATGCCGGTATAAAATGTTTTCTAAAAGATGTGAACTTACTTCAGGGTGCAGTTTCTGAAGGGGTGAGGGTTCAGATAAGAGAACAGGATGTTCAAAAAGCTTTACAACTTATACATAACTGGAAAGCTGAGCAGGAAAAAGCTGAAATGAAAGATATAAAAGATGTTCGCAGAATATTGGTTCCGGTTGATTTTTCAAATTATTCCAAGAATGCATGCCTATATGCCCTTGATTTAGCATATAAATTGAAGGCCGATTTAAAAATATTTCATGTGTATTATGCCCCTATTATTGATTTGGTGCCTATTACAGATGCATATAGCGTGCAGGTAGACATGGATATCAATCTTAGAGAGATGGAAGAAAATGCAAAAAAGAAATTGGTTGATTTTGTTGAAGAGATCCGTGATACTGCCAATAAGAAAGGAATGAAAGAAGTTAAAATAAGCTATTCGTTACGAGAAGGAATTATTGAAGATGAGGTTGCTTCTATGGCTCAGAAATATAAACCCGGCATTATTATTCTTGGAGCAAAAGGTAAGGGTGAAAAACAGACAGAAATTATTGGAAGTGTAGTTTACCGTATTTGCGACAAAACCCGGGTGCCTGTACTTGCAATACCCGAAAAATCTGAATTTACAACTGACACTAAAGTCAGAAATGTTATTTATGCCACAGAGTTTGATGATTCTGATTTTGTTGCCATTAGGCGCCTTATGAATATTTTGTCTCCTTTTAATGTCAAAATTCACTGCATTCATATCGCTAAAGAAAAGAATAAAGAACTGGAAGAAGCAAAAATGAGTGCATTGAAGGATTATTTTAAAAAAATTAAAAAAGGTACCAAGATAGAATGCCAATTTCTTGAAGGACATGATATATTTAAAGAAATAGAGGATTTTGCCGAAAAACATAATATTGATCTCGTTGCTATAAGCAACAGAAAACGCAGCCTTATATACAGATTGTTTAATCCTGATATAACAAAACAACTATTGGTGCGAAGTACTATGCCGTTGTTGATTTTCAGGTCGTAAACAGGTTTTCTGTTTTTGGTTATTGCTTGCTTGATTATTTTTTAAAAAATAAATCAAATCAGAAGCAATATATAATAATATCCTTTAATGACTTATTACTAATGGAATTAATGAGCTTCCAACCAGTTTTCTCCTGTGTTTATATCAACTTCTACCGGTACCGAAAGTTTTAAAGCATTTTGCATATGCTTTAAAACAATATTTTTAATATCATCCAATTCAGGCTTATAAACATCAAAAATCAATTCATCGTGTACCTGAAGAATCATTTTGCTTTTTAATTCTTTACTTTTAATGTCGTTAAAAATATCAATCATAGCTTGTTTTATCATATCTGCAGCTGAGCCCTGAATAGGTGCATTAATAGCATTACGTTCACCATAGCCTCTAACAACACTGTTGGTGCTGTTGATATCTTTTATGTATCTGCGTCTTCCCATTAAAGTTTTTACATATTGATGCTTCTTGGCAAATGCTATCTTATCATCCATGTAGTTTTTGATGCCGGGATATTGTTTAAAATATTGATTTATTATTTCTTCAGCTTTTTGTCTCTGAATATTTAATCTTTCCGATAGTCCGAATGCCGAAATGCCATATACAATGCCAAAATTTACTGTTTTAGCTCTTCTACGCATCTCTTTTGTGACATCATTCATTTTTACTCCAAAAACCCTGGCTGCTGTGGCTGCATGAATATCAAAACCCTTTTCAAAATCTTCAATCATGGCTTTATCTCCACTAATTGAAGCTATTATGCGTAATTCAATCTGTGAATAATCAGCAGAAAGTAATAAGTAGTTTTTGTCACGTGCCACAAATGCTTTACGGATTTCTCTGCCTTGTTCGGTGCGTATCGGAATATTTTGCAGGTTTGGATTATTTGAAGTTAACCTGCCTGTGGCAGCAACTGTCTGGTTATATGATGTGTGAATACGTCCGCTTTTTTCATTAATAAGCTTGGGAAGAGCGTCAACATAAGTTGATTTAAGCTTGGTTAGTGACCTGTAATCAAGAATATGTTTTACAATTTCGTGCTTATTTACCAGTTTTGACAATATGTCTTCACTGGTACTAAATTGTTTGGTTTTAGTTTTTTTCGGCTTATCAACTATTTTAAGTTTGTTAAATAACACCTCACCAAGTTGTTTTGGCGATCCAATATTAAACTCGGTTCCTGCAAGTTTGAAAATTTCTTTTTCAACAACTGCAATTTCATTTTCCAGTTTTTTAGAGAAGTTAGCAAGAGCTTCTTTATCAATTTTTACACCCTCAATCTCCATTTCAGATAAAACTGGGATTAATGGTATTTCCAGACTATAAAAAAGATCAATCATGTCATCTTTTTCAAGTAAGGGTTCAAATACTTTTTTCAATCTTAGCGTAATGTCAGCATCTTCGCATGCATATATGGTTTGCTTATCTAATGCAACACTTCTCATGCTTTCCTGGTTTTTGCCTTTCTTGCCTATAAGGCTTTCAATGTTAAGTGGTTTATAATCCAGGTAAGCTTCGGAAAGAGTATTAAGATTGTGGCGCATGTCTGGATTCAATAAATAATGCGCAAGCATCGTATCAAATAATTGACCCCTTACTTCTATATCATAGTTCTTTAAAACACCGGTATCGAATTTTAAATTCTGACCTATTTTTTCAATATTAGTATCTTCAAAGACACTTTTGAATTTTTTTGCCAGCTTGTTTGCTTCGTTACGATCTTCAGGAAAAGGCACATAATAAGCTTCTTTAGGTTTCATGCAAAAAGCAATACCTACAAGCTCATTGTCGAAAATGGCTAATCCTGTGGTTTCCGTATCAAAACAAAAAGATTTAGAGTGTTTTATTTTTTTGATAAGGTCATCTATGCTTTTATTGTCAGTTGTAGTGTAATATTTATTTTCTGATTTTACTTTTTCATACTGATCTTCAAGTATTTGTGCTTGCTCTTCTTTTGTATAACCTTTATTAAAAAGTGACATTTGAGCCGATGGTGTTATATCTTCCGTTGTTTTACCATTTGGTTGGTCTTTTTGTAATTCTATGACTCTTTTATGGTAATTACGAAATTCCAGCTCATTAAATAGTGGTTCAAGTTTTTCCAGGTCGGGTTTTTTTGTTTTTAGAAGTTCTTCATCAATTTCAAATGGGGCATCAAGTAAAATAGTAGCAAGCTTTTTGGAAACAATTGCCTGTTCTTTTCCCTCTTCAACCTTTTGACGTAGTTTGGGATTTTTAATTTTTGAAGAATTTTCTAAAAGGTTTTCTAAAGACTCGTACTCAGTAATAAGTTTTTTGGCTGTGACCTCTCCAATACCTTTTATCCCAGGAATATTATCCGACGTATCACCCCATAGTCCAAGAATATCAATGAGTTGTGCAGGTTTTTTTATATTATATTTTTCACATATCTCTTCCGGCCCTATCTTTTCTGCACCGGAACCTGAGCGCGAAGGTTTATAAATAAATATGTTTTCCGAGACTAACTGGCCAAAATCCTTATCAGGGGTCATCATATATACTTTGAAGCCTTTTTGTTCCGCTTTTTTTGCTAATGTGCCTATTATGTCATCAGCTTCATAACCATCAGCCATGAGTACAGGTATATTAAACCCTTCAATCATTTTAACAATATATGGCAATGAAGCGGCAATATCTTCCGGCATATCTTCCCTGTTGGATTTGTATTCTGCAAAGTCGGTATGGCGCTGGGTAGGCTCATCGCTGTCAAAAGCAACTCCTATATGAGTTGGTTTTTCGTTTTTCAGTATATCCAACAAAGCATTTCCAAAACCAAATATTGCAGAGGTGTTCATACCCTGTGAATTGATCCTGGGATTCCGGCTGAAAGCAAAATAAGCCCTGTAAATTAAGGCCATCGCATCTAATAAAAAGAGCTTTTTTTTCTGTGACATTATATCTGAATTTTTTGGCAAACCTACATATATTTTTTTATTTGTGTTTGATTGAAATAGAATGATTTAAATTTTTACTAATAAAGATAACCGGAATAATTGCTATATTGATGTTTATTGTACAATTAACACCCGGCTGTTGCATTAACGTATTATTTGAACACGTTTATTAATTATACTTTCATTGGTATATATTTGTATAAAGTATGATCCGTTATTAATATTGCCTACGTTTAACTCTGTTCGAAAATCATCAACGGCAATATTTTTTATTACCTGTCCGCTGATATCGATTAATCTGATATGTATAATTTTTTTGTCTGATTCAACATAAAATTTATCTCGTGCAGGATTAGGGAATATTGATATATCAGCTAAAGCAATGTCTTGTATTCCTGTGGTTTTTTTAAACTCAACAGTAACATGCAGGTTACTATCCAGGCCTTCGATCATTAGTTCCTCTTCTTCGTAATCAGCAATAGCATTGTCATTGACAGTCCATTCATAGACTTTGTAACCATCATCAGGAATTGCGATAAAAATTATATCCCTTCCTTCTTCTATCAAGTCTGCTGAATTTATTTCTTTGTCTTGAACATAAGCAGTTAATTCGCCGTTTTGACCTTCAACGTTAAA
>SL_5KL_010_SEDDRAFT_10000082_pt1 | contig 51265 bp, 50 predicted proteins | sample SodLakKL_010_SED_FD_9118 | JGI IMG/M metagenome (IMG submission 9118)
CAAAGCCGCATGCTCGTCTTCGCATGCGGCCGATACGTAAGCCGCCGCTTCACGCTGTGCATCGAAGTCGTCGGGAAGGCTTAACATCCTTTCCGCAAGCGGTCTGAGACCCTTCTTCTCCGCCTCTTTCCCTTTGGTCTTCTGTTGTTCACGGTAAGGGCGGTAGATGTCTTCGACATCGACCAACCTCTCGCAGGCGACAATCTCGTCCCGTAAAGCGGGGGTCAAGAGCCCTTTCTCGTCGATCAGCCTGAGGACGTCCTCTTTGCGTTCTTGCAAGGACTTCTGATATTGATAGGCCTTGTGGACCTCCCGCAATGTCTCTTCGTCCATGCTGTCGGTCATCTCTTTGCGGTAGCGGGCGATGAAAGGGACGGTGTTGTCCTCGAGCAAGGACAGCACCGTCCGGATCGTTTTCGGCTCCTTAAGTAGTGCAACGGCCAAATCATCGATGATGACGTCCTTGATGTCTTGTCGACTCACGGGGCGTAGTCACCGCCTCTGATCTCATTCATCAATGCCGGGATGTCGATATAGCCCACCGCTTCATCGACAAGCTCGCCCTCGTCGATGACAAACATGCGCGGGATACCGCTCCCGCTCGGTTCGAAAGGCCATTCACCTTGGATGTTGTTGATGTCGATGAGATAGGTGTTGTATCCACGGGGACTGTCATCGGCGAATTGAAGAACATCTTCCTTTATCTCCGCGCAAGCGGGACACCACACGGCATAATAATAGAGGAGGAAGATGCCGTCTTCCTTCTCCACGATGGTCGGGAAATCCGTGTCCCAATCGCGGATGTGTTCGAAATTCTCGTATTCCAGCGTCCGCCCACATGCCTGTGTCATGACGGCACTGAATGCGAGCACGATGAGTAAGACGACTTTGCGTATGTGGCCTCTCATGTATTGTTGTGTGTCCATGGATATCACCTCGATTTATGAAGAACCTTGGAAAAATAAAGGCAAAGTAGTGGTAAATCGCTTGAAATAGGCGTTTTTTATTCTTCGTCATCTTCGATGGAAATCGGCCAATCGTATTCACCGTTCTCCATCGCTTCGATCCACTCGAGAATCTCCCGCGCGCTCAGGACCTCGTCCACGATCAACCCCTCTTTGACCAAAAGCAGTTGAGCATGATGCATCGTCGGAGAGGATACGCCCGCCATCTGGCGGTCTCCCTGCATTTCCCGGGCGTTGATGAGAATCATTTCCAGACCGAACTCGTTCTCCTTGCCGAAACGGTAGAGTTCTTCATTGACGGCGATGTTCCCCTGTCGGTAGGTCCCCATCCAATCCCTGTCGTAGATATAGACGAAAACAGGTTCTTCATAACCGAGGTCGTTGAAGTCTTCCCAGTGATTTATGTGTTCGAAATCGCGTGAGCGGTATTCACCGAATTGTCTTCCGCCGCAACCGGCCAGCAAGGACAATCCGGCAATAACGACCAGGGCAAACAAGATTCTTTTCATGGTATCACTCCTTGATACGCACCATGCAAAAAGCCACCGCATGACAGCTCGCATGGGAGATGCTGATGAGGACGGTGTCCTCGGGGCGGTATTTGGAAACGACATAGGGTGTCCCCGCCTCATCGTTCAAGATGGAGACATCCCGGAAATTCAATGGTTCGTCGAAAGAGCCATACGCCTTGGTGTAGGCCTCTTTCGCCGCGAATCTCCCCGCCAGAAAGCCGATTCTCCGCTTTCTGTCATTGATTCTATCATAGATGCGCATCTCTTCGTCAGAAAGCAGACGACTTACAAATTTTTCGGTCGAACGTTTCTCGATCTCCTCGATCTCGACGAGGTCGATACCGATCCTATCCTTCGTCATAATACGCCTCCAATGCTTCTTGTGCCCTCTGGGCGATGGCACGGAAACGGTGATTCAGGGCTGATTTGGAGATTCTCTTGGAGAGATGCTTTTCACTGAGGTCGCTCAGTTCGCTGAGTGAGGCTTCCGGATATTCCTTCCGCAAGCGGATGGCCTCCCGCATGCTTTCGGGGAGCCTTTCGACATCGAGGAGGTTCTCGATGATGGCGATGTTCTTCAACTGGTTGTCGGCCGCAACAAAAGTCTTGTTCTGGTTGGCGATCTCCATGTTCATGACCCGGGTGATGGAGTTGATGAAATCACGCTTGATCCGCTCGTCCTCGAAGGTGAAAAGTGCTTGGGAAGTGCCGACGATACGCAAGAAATCGGCGATGCGTTCACTCTCTTTGATGTATACGATGGAACGTTGTTTCTTTCTGAGCGTCTTCGCTTTCAAATCGAAACTGTTCATGAGGTCGCGGATGTCTTCCGCGAGCGAATGGTGTTCTACAGCGATTTCCAGGTGATAGCTGGAACTTCTCGGATGGTTGATGGACCCCGCGGTGAGAAACGCCCCCCGGAGATATGCCCGCCGACAACAGTCGTTGAAGACGAGGCTGTCATCCACCATGCGGGCATAACCGCGTTCTTCATCCATGAGAGCGAGTTCCCGCATGATGAGAGTGACCTTGTCCTTGACGACGATGATGTATTGGTCCCTCTTTTTGAGCCTTACACTCCGTTTGGAAAGGACTTCGACCTCGGTGTCATAGAGGCCCTTGAGCAGCTTGATCATCTTCCTCGCCAAGGGGAGGCTCGTGGTCTGGAAGGCGATCCTGAGTCCCGAGGAGGACAAGGAAAGATAGCCGCCGATCGCGAGCATGGCACTCAAGGCGGCCACTTTGCAGCAGGTGTCTCCGTCGGAGAGATGCAGCAGTTCATGTTTTGTGTCGGAAGTGAATGACATCTCTTGTCACCTCAGGCATTCTTTTTGAACAGGTTCAACAACAATCCGAGCATGATTCCCAAAAGCGAAGCGAAGAAAGCTCGATAGCGCTCCTCCAACAAGAACGTGATCGTGTGCGCGGGAATCCAAAAGAGCGGGATCGTCTTCGTCAGCATCCCGACGAAGGCGGGATAGTCTACAGAATGAACCGCCTCTTTTAGCGATTTCCCGGTATTATTCACCCGCATGTCGATGAACTGGTCGCTCAATCTGTGGACCAACATCATCGCCGGGGCGAAGAAGAGGTTCATGAACAGACTCGTGAAGAAAGCGAAGAAAAACGTCACTTCGGCGCCCGGCAGGATGCCCGCATCCTGGAGTCCGCCGACACCGGTGGTGAAAATCCGGAAGGCGATGACGATGAAGACGCCGAGTATCCCCCACACCAGCGCCTTGAAGAACAGACCGGGCACACGCCAATCCCCCGCCCGGATCCGCCGGGAGATGAGATCGCCGAGCGTGGCGAAGAGGAAGAACTTGATGAACCCCCCGAAGAGATAGTGTCGGTCGGTGAAACCGAAAAAGGCCCGGTGGGTGGGAGGGAAGGCGATAAAAAAGATGATTGCGGCGCCGATGACCACCATCATGAGATCCGTCCGTTTCACAGAAGAACCACCCCGCTGTAGGAGAAAAAGATGTCCGCCAATACGAGTGCGATCAACGCGATCTTCATCCAATCAGCCACATAGGTGGTCAAAAAGAGCACATGCGGATGGATGAAACGCACCGTGAACAACGCCAACAATGCGAACGCCCCCGTGGGGACGATACAAGTGGCCGCCGACGGGCAGAAAGGGAAAGCGTGCCGGTAATCCCAGAGATTCTTGCCCGTGAAGAGTCGATGGAGCGTGTGGGCGGTGATCTCGGTGAGCGCGACAGCCGTATACGCGGCGATGAGAAGGAGAATGATGGAAAGCCCCTTCGACAGTGTGCTTTTTTTATAACACATATGGAAGAATATGCAAATGGTCACGCCGACGCCATACATCGGCTGCACGGGAAGAAAAAGATAGGAGGCGTCGAAAAGACGTCCGTAATAGACGAGGTCGATGATGCGTTCAAGCAGGTAGCCCAAGAATCCATAAACCACCACATAGAACAACCAGCGCACCAACACCGTCACCCCTACCCATTATAGCGCAAACCCCAAGAAAAAACGATGCCGGGCATCGTTTTTTCACGCTTATTGCACTGTCCGTTCGAGATAGCGGGAAACCGCTTGTGAAGCGATGGCTCCGTCGGCCGTCGCTGTGACGATCTGGCGTAAATCCTTCTCGATGACGTCCCCCACGGCGAAGATGCCCGGGATGTCGGTCTCCATGCGTTCATTCACCTTGACATACCCTTGCGGGGTGAGTACCGGCAGATCCTCGAGGAAGGTCGTGTTCGGAATCTGACCGATGAACACGAAAACACCGGCGACTTCCTTCGTATGTGTCTTCTTGGTCTTGACATCGCGAAGTTCCACGGCCTTAAGGGAATCGTCGCCTTGGAACTCGGTGACTTCGTGACCGAGGAGGAAGTCGATTTTATCGTTGTTTTTGGCCTTTTCCACCGTGCTCTTGTCCGCTTGCAGCGAATCGAGGATGTTCACGACGGTCACCTTGATGTCCATCGAGGTGAGATAGAGCGCTTCGTCCAAAGCGCTGTTTCCGCCGCCGAGGACGATGACCTCCTTGCCCTTGAAGAAGGCGCCGTCGCAGACGGCACAAAAACTGATCCCCCGGGAGAGGAATTTCTCTTCGTTCTTCGCTTCGGTCTTTCTGGGGACGGTTCCCGAGGCGATGATGAGCGCCTTGGCCTCATGCACCTTGCCATCGGCAGTGTGGACTTCCTTCTTTTCTTGTTTGTCGACGATTTTCGTCACATCGCCATAGAGATATTCCACCCCGAGTTCCCGGACATGGTTGAACATCTTCTCGCTGAGCTCGTAGCCGCTGACTTTACCGAACCCGGGATAGTTCTCGATTTCGTAGGTGTTGACCATATAGCCCCCGGGGGCCGCCTTCTCGATGATGACGGTGTCGAGATTGGCCCGTTTGGTGTAGATGGCGGCGGTCATGCCTCCGGGACCGGCGCCGATGATGATGACATCTCTCATATATGTCGCCTCCTTGCATTCATGCCTTGTTCTCTTGCAAGACCAGGTGATAGTGTTTGTTCTTCCAGACGAGATGGTTCAGCACAAAGAAAACTGATCCGGCGACGATCATCGCGATCGATGTGACTTGTGCGGCTCTCAGTCCCGTATCCCCGATGAAGAGCGCGTCCGTGCGGAGGAACTCGATGAAGAAGCGCCCCACGGAATACCAGATCAGATAGAAAGCCACGAGGTCCCCGGTCCTGATGAGACGGGTCCTCCGCAAAACGAGCATGATGATGAACCCGAGGATGTTCCATAGTGATTCATACAGGAACGTCGGATGGAAATATTGGTTGCCGAGCGCAGAATAGGGGCTCATGCGGGCGGTGAAGAACATCTGGTCGGTGATGAAGTCGGGAAGCCGGAGCGTTCCGCTCAAAAAGGCGCGTTGTTCGTCCAATCCGAGGGCGGCGCTTCCGTTCGTGAGTCCGCCGATGACACCACCGTGAGCTTCTTGGTTGAAGAAGTTGCCCCAGCGCCCGAGTGCCTGCGCTATGAGGAATCCCGGGGCCATGAGGTCGATGCCGCGGAAAAAATTGATGCCGCGCACTTTCGTATAGATCAATGTGGACACGAAAGCCGTCACGAAACCGCCGTGGATGGCCAATCCCCGGAACCCGTACCGCCAAAAGGCGAAGATCGAAACGGGGTCGTGACTGAACTGGTCCCACTCGAAAGCCACATACCAAAGCCTCGTACCGATGATCGACAACGGGAGGATGATGAGCAGACCATCGATGATATGGTCCTTGGAAATGCCAATCTTGGGTCCCTCCCTGAGACCGAGCCAGAGGGCGATGATGACCCCGGCCACGATGAAGAGGCTGTAGAAATAGACCTCCACCGGCCCGATCTGGAATGTGTTAGGCAACGGGTCGTACACATGTATGTTGTTCAAAAGCCAAAAGAACATAACCCTCACTTCGCTTTCTTCTTGTTTTTGGCCTTGCGTTCAATCTCATGGGACACGGCTAGGGTGAAATCCTTCGCCATATCGGTGCCGAGATGGCGCAAACGGGTGTTCATCGCCGCGACTTCGACCAGGCTCGGGACGCTACGGGCGGCGGTGATGGGAATCTCGACCAAGGGGATCTCCGTGTCGAAGAACCTCTCCGTCCGTTGGTCCAACCCCAATCTATCATAGTCCGTGTCCTCTTGCCAAGCAACTAGCTCCACGATGAGCATGACCTCTTTGTTGCGGCGGTAGGCGCTGGCTCCGAAAAGACGCACCACGTTGACGATGCCGATGCCGCGGATCTCGAGGTGCTCTTTGAGCAGATCGGGAGCTTCTCCGACAATATGGCCGACCTCTCTCTCGAAGATGTCCACCCGGTCGTCCGCGACAAGTTGATGCCCCCGGCGCACGAGCTCCAAAGCCACTTCGCTCTTACCGATACCGCTCTTTCCCCGGATGATGACGCCGACACCGTTGATGTCCACGAGGGTGCCGTGCACACTCTTTCGGGGAGCAAGTTTGCCGAGGAGGTATTGGTAGAGAGAGCTGAAAAGCTCGCTCGTCCTGAGTTGGCTCTTCAACACCGGAATCGCATATTCGTCGCCCTTGCGGAGGAAGACATCGGGAATGTCGATATGCTTCGAGAAGATGAAAGTGGGGGGACTCTTGCGAAAAAGCATGTCCACCCTGATTTCTTGGTCCTCCTCGTCCAACCGGTTGAAGAAAGTGACTTCCTTGCTGCCGAAGATCTGCACCCGGTCATGCTCGAAGAAATCGAAAAGACCGGCCAGTTCGATCCCGGGACGGGTGAGTTGCGAATTCGATATTTCGGTGGGAAGTCCCTTCTTTCCGCTGTGGACGGAAAACCCGAAATCCTCGACGAGTTGTGCGACAGTGATTGCCATCGGATCACCTCACGGTTTTCAAAATGATGCGCTTGATCATGTGGGCGAGGACATAACGGAAGACAATGAAGGCCCCCATGAAGATTATGATGAAAGTCACACCCTCAAATGTGATCAAATCGGGAAAAATGAAGTGTTCTACAATATAAAATATGGTCAAATACCCGAAAAAGAATATGAATCCCATCGTGTTCATGACGAATGGGAAATGGTTGTACAAGACGTAGTTTCTGAACAACATCTCCAAAAAGGTGTAGGTCGCGACAAACAGAAAGATGAAGCCGAGTGAGCGGTCATATTCCACGAACCCGAACAGCTCCAACAATGAGATCATCACCACGAGATTCATGAAATAATACATCATGAAATTGACAAGAGGGTTCTTGTGATAGGCGGTGCCGAATTCGAGCCGTATCACCCGCGGCGGTTTTTTTCCGCGTCGCCGCTTTTTCTCCTCTTCGAGCGCCTTGAGTGTCTCGAGGAGTTTCTTCAGTTCTTTTTCATGGCGCTTCCGGCGTTCTTCATCGTTCTCTTGATTATTGTCTTGGTCATGGTTTTCTTTTTCCTCTTGGTCTTGGTCCTCGTTCTCCTCTTGACGATCCGTCTCATCGAAATCATCCATCAAGGATCACCTCCCGAGAACCTTCTTAAGAAAGGCTCCAGTATGCGATTTCCCACATTTTGCGACCGTTTCCGGTGTGCCTTCCACAAGGACCTCTCCACCCTCGGCGCCGCCTTCGGGTCCGAGGTCGACAATGTGGTCGGCATATTTTATGACATCGAGATTGTGTTCGATGATGACGACGGTGGCCCCTTGGTCGACAATGTTGTCGATGACCTCGAGAAGACGCTTCACATCGTCGGAATGCAGCCCGGTCGTCGGTTCGTCGAGGATGTAGAACGTCTCCGCGGTGATGCGTTTATGGAGCTCTCGTGCGAGTTTCACCCGTTGTGCCTCCCCACCGGAGAGTGTCGGAGCGGGCTGGCCGATCTTCAGATAACCCAGACCGACATCGATGAGGGTTTGCAGTTTGTGGGCCGCCTTGGGGATGTTCTTGAAGAACTCGCGAGCTTCCGCGATGGTCATGTCCAAGACTTCCGCGATGTTTTTGCCTTTGTAACGTACTTGCAGTGTTTCCCGGTTGTAGCGGGTGCCGCCGCAGGCTTCACAGGGCACATAGACATCCGGGAGGAAATGCATCTCGATCTTGATGAGCCCGTCACCATGACAGGTCTCACACCGCCCTCCCTTGACATTGAAGCTGAAACGTCCCTTCTTGTAGCCGCGCATCTTCGCTTCGTTCGTCATCGCGAACACATCGCGGATATCGTCGAACACATTGGTGTAGGTCCCCGGGTTGCTGCGGGGGGTGCGGCCGATCGGGGATTGGTCGATATTGATGATCTTGTTGATTTTCTCATGGCCTTCGATATCATCGAAATCGCCGGGATCGAGCCTTTTCGGATACACTTTGTTGTGAAGTCCCTTGAACAGGCAGAAGTTGACGAGCGAACTCTTTCCGCTCCCGCTCACACCCGTGACGACGGTCAACACACCCTTGGGGAAGCTGACATCGATATTCTTCAGGTTGTTTTCGCGTGCGCCTTTCACCGTGATATGGCCGTTTCCCGGTTTTCTTCGCCGGGAAGGGACGGGTATCTTCTTCCGTCCCGAGAGATAATCGCCGGTGATCGAGCCTTCGGCTTCGAGGATCTCATCGTAGGTCCCTTGGAAGACGAGTTTCCCGCCATCGGCCCCGGCCCCGGGACCGATGTCGATGATCTGGTCGGCGAGTTGCATCGTCTCTTCGTCGTGTTCGACCACGACCAAGGTGTTACCGAGGTCGCGCATCGACTTCAGGGTCGAGATGAGGCGGCGGTTGTCGCGCTGATGGAGACCGATGGAGGGTTCATCGAGAACATAGAGGACACCGGTGAGACGGGAGCCGATCTGGGTGGCAAGGCGAATCCTCTGGCTTTCTCCTCCCGAGAGACTGGCCGCGCGTCGGGAGAGGGTCAGATAGTCCAGACCGACGTTCTTCAGGAAGTTCAACCGTTCCGTGATCTCTTTCAAGACCATGGCGCTGATCGTCTTGTCCGTGACCGACAGTTCGAGCGTACCGAGCACCTCCAAAAGGCCGAGGACACTGTGATCGGTCATCGATATGATGTCCATGCCGCCCACCTTGACGGCAAGCGCGGCTTCATTGAGCTTTTTCCCACCACATTTGCGGCAGGTCCTCTCGGTCATCAAGGTCTCGATCCATTCGCGCATGAAACGGGATGTCGTTTCCACATAGCGGCGTTCGAGGTTGTTGATGATGCCTTCGTAATAGTCGAACTTCTCATGCTTGACCTTGGAGGTCCGTCCTTGGAATTTGAACGACAACGGTTCGTCGGAACCATAGAAGATGAGCTCCCTCTCTCTCTCCGTCATCGCTTTGAAAGGCTTCCGCAAATCGATGCCGTAGTGTTCGGCGAGGACCACCAGTTGCTTGAAATGGTAGGTGTGGGTGTTCTGCCAGCCCTTGATGGCCCCTTCATAGACCGAAAGTTTTGGATTGTGCACGAGGAGGTCGGGGTCGACTTTCTTGTTGTAGCCGAGACCGCCGCAGGCATCACAAGCTCCATAAGGTGCATTGAAGGAAAACAGGCGGGGTTCGAGTTCACCGATGCTGAAATCGCAATGCGGACAGGCGAAATGTTCGCTGAAGGTGTGCGCAGTACCGTTGATGAGCACCACGACCTTGCCTTCTCCCAGCCGGCTCGCCGTCTCCAACGAATCGTAGAGACGTGACCGCACGGCTTCCCGCAACTTCAACCGGTCGACCATCACCTCGATGTCATGCGTCTTGTTCTTGTCGAGGTCGATATCCTCTTCGAGTTCTGCGACCGTTCCGTCGACCCGCACCCGGACGAACCCTTCCTTCTTGAGATTCTCGAGGGTCTTCTTATGGGTCCCCTTCTTCCCCGACACGACCGGGGCGAGAATCTCGATACGGCTTCCCTCTTCACGTTCGAACACTCTCTTTGTCATGTCTTCGATGCTTTGTGAAGCGATTTCCACGTTGTGGGTCGGACAATACGGTTTGCCGATCCGGGCATAGAGCAGCCGGAGATAGTCATAGATCTCCGTCACGGTGCCGACGGTGCTCCGCGGGTTCTTCGATGTGGTCTTTTGGTCGATGGAAATCGCGGGAGACAGCCCTTCGATCGACTCCACATCCGGTTTCTCCAAGTTTCCGAGGAACTGTCGGGCATAAGCACTCAAGCTTTCGACATATCGCCGTTGCCCCTCTTTGTATATGGTGTCGAACGCCAAAGAAGTCTTGCCGGAACCGGAAAGTCCCGTCATGACGACGAATTTCTCCTTGGGGATGGAGATGTCGAGGTTCTGCAGGTTGTTCTCTTTGGCGCCCTTGATGACAATCTCTTTCACGATTTCACTCCTCGGTGTCGCCGAGCAAGTCCAAGAGCCTTTTCTCGTCGATGATTGTCACACCGAGAGAACGGGCTTTCTCGAGCTTGCTTCCGGGGTTTTCCCCCACACAGACGTAGTCGGTGTTCTTGGAGACCGAAGAGGTGACATCCCCTCCCCGGGCTTTGATCCTCTTTTGCGCTTCTTGTCGGCTCATGGCGGAAAGACTGCCCGTGAGGACAAACGTCAACCCCTCGAGGTGTCCTCCCGTCCCGCTGTCATCTTTGTGGTGCATATTCACTCCGAGAGAGCCGAGCTCTTCGAGCATCTTGAGATTATTCTCATCTTCGAAATACGCTTTTATGCTGGCCGCGATCTTCTCCCCGACATCGGTAACCGCAAGGATGTCGTCATAATCGGCCCCGCGCAGCTGTTCAATACTGGGAAACCGCTTAGCCAGGCTTTCCGCTGTTTTCTTTCCGACATGGCGGATGCCGAGGCCGAAAAGGAGTTTTTCGAGACTTCTCTCTTTTGACGCCTCGATGTTGGCGAGGAGTTTCTCGACACTCTTCTTGCCGAAACGGGCCAACCCCACGAGTTCTTCCTTGTGGCGATGCAGACGATAGATGTCGGGAATCGATCTGATGAAGCCCTCATTGTGGAAATGTTCTATGATGCGCACCCCGAGGCCTTCGATATCCATCGCATCACGCGAAGCGAAATGGATGAAACCCTGGACCCTTTTTGACGGACATTCGGGATTGGGACAGAAAGTCTCGGCCTCTGTATCGCTTTTTTGCAAGGGGGTCGCACATTCGGGGCATGTCGACTGCATGCGGAAGCGCACTTCATCGCCCGAGCGTTTCTCCTCGATGACGGCCACGACCTCGGGGATGATGTCGCCCGCTTTGCGGATGGTGACGAAATCGCCGATGCGGATGTCTTTCCCCTTGATGTATTCTTCATTGTGCAGCGTGGCCCGGGCGACAGTGCTGCCGGCAATTTCGACGGGGGCAAGATGGGCGACCGGGGTCACTTGACCGGTCCGGCCGACCTGAAGCCGGATGTTTTCGATCCGGGTCATCGTCTCCTCGGCTTGGAACTTGTAGGCGATGGCCCAACGAGGACTTTTCGCCGTGTAACCGATTGTCTTGTACAAGGGCCTCTCGTCCACTTTGACGACGACGCCGTCGATGTCATAGGGGAGGTCCGTGCGCAAGGACTCGAACTTCTCGCAAAGGCGGATGGCCTCGTCGATGTCACGGGCCCTCATGATTCTGTCGTTCACCTTGAAACCCAACTCCTGCAAGCGTTTCAAGACTTCGCTCTGAGGGATTTGCGCCTCTTCATCGCGTTCGGCGAGGCCGTAGACGAACATGTCCAACGACCTTTGCGCCGCTATCCGGCTGTCGAGTTGTCGGATACTGCCGGCCGCCGCGTTCCTCGGATTTTTGAAAAGCTCCTTATCTTGCCGTTTCCTGGTCTCGTTCAAGGAAAGGAACGCCGCTTTCGGCATGAAGATCTCTCCCCGGACCTCGATGGTCACGGGCTCTCGGAGTTTGAGCGGTACGCTCTTTATGGTCCGCACATTGTGGGTGACGTCTTCCCCCACCGTGCCGTTGCCGCGGGTGGCGGCACGGACGAACTCACCCTCTTCATAGAGGAGACTGGCCGCCAGACCGTCGATCTTCGGTTCCACGACATAGCTGAAATCGTCGGCGAGTTTTTTGAGTCTTTGGTCGAAAGCCCGGAGTTCGTCGGCATCGAAAGCGTTCGCGAGCGACAGCATGGGAACAGTATGCTCGATTTTCGCGAAACCTTCCAGCACTTCCCCGCCGATTCGTCTTGTCGGGGAGTCTTCGCGGGCGTGTTCGGGGTATTTCCGCTCGAGTTCGACGAGTTCTTGTACAAGCCGGTCGTATTCGATGTCGCTGATGGTGGGGTTGTCGAGCACATGGTACTCGTAATCATGACGATTGATCCGTTCCGTGAGTTCTTCGATCCGTTTCTTGGCGGTATCACTCATGGCTCTCACCTTTCTTCTTGGTAATGGAAGGATGGTTCTTCATGAGTGTCTTCAACCCATGTTCTTTCGCAAAGGCCACCACACACTGTTCGGCCGCCACACTCACGACGAGGCCTTCTCCGAAGGTTTTATGGATGACTTTGTCGCCTTGACGCAGGTCGTTGTCCCTTTTACCGTAGTTCACGCTCTGACGCTTGGCGCGCATCTTTCGCGAACGATTGTAGTCCATGGTGTAGCGCGCTTCATTCTCGGCTTGTTCGCGATTGAGGCCTTCGAGCTTCAAGAGTTCGGGATCGATCGCCCGCAAGAAGACACTGTCATGATTCATGAGTGTCTCCCCATACCATTGTCGTTGTTTGGCGTTCGTGATGTAAAGACGGTCTTTGGCGCGTGTCACGGCGACATACATGAGACGGCGTTCCTCTTCGAGTTCTTTGGGGTCGTCGAGGGAGCGGAAGAGTGGGAAAAGGCCTTGTTCGGCCCCGACGAGAAACACGACGGAGAACTCCAACCCCTTGGCCGCATGGATGGTCATGAGCGATACGGAATCCGCCTCGACCTCCTCGGTCTCTTGGCTTTTCAAGGCGATATCCTCCAACACGTACGTCAGGAGGGTCTCCTTGTCGGAGACTTCGTGGCGGGCTTCGGTCTCTTTGATCATGCTTTTGAGTTCGAGGATGTTTTCATGGCGGACTTCGCCCATATCGTCGTTTTCGAGGTGGGCGAGATATCCGCTCTCTTTGACGAGCTCATCGAGGAAAACGTTGAAATCCGTTGTTTCCAGGCGTTTTTGAAAGTCGTTGACGAGTCGGCGGAATTTCATCAGTTTCTTCTTGGCGTTTTTGGAAAGTGAAAGGTCCGTATCCTTGATCGCACCATGGAGGCTCGTATGGTTTTTTTCGGCGTGGGCGGCGAGCTTCTCTACGGTTTTCGCACCGATGCCGCGCTTGGGAACGTTGACGACACGGAGGAAGCTGTAATCGTCATCGGGATTCACGATGAGGCGGAGATAGGCCACGATGTCCTTGATCTCCTTCCGTTGGAAGAAGCTGAGACTGCCGATGACCTTGTAGGGGAGACGCCGCTGCATGAAGACCTCTTCGAAGGTCCTCGAGGTGTTGTTGGCGCGATAGAGCACGGCCATGTCGTCATAGGCCACCCCTTGCCTTTGGAGCCTCTTCACGGTCTCGGCGACATACTCGGCTTCATCGCGATGCGAGAAACCTTTGAAGAAATGGATCTTCTCCCCTTCGCCACGCGTGGAGAAGAGGTTTTTTTCAATCCGGTCCTTGTTGGCGCGGATGATCTGGTTCGCGGCTTTCAGGATGGTGTTCGTACTCCGGTAGTTCTGTTCGAGGAGGATGGTCTTCACATCCCGATAGTCTTTTTGGAACTTTTTGATGTTCTCGATGTTCGCGCCGCGGAAAGCATAGATGCTCTGGTCCTCGTCGCCGACGATGAAGACGTTCTCCTTTTCGTCGGAAAGCAGGCGGATGAGCCGGTATTGCGGGTCGTTCGTGTCCTGGAACTCGTCGACGAGGATGTATTCGAACTGCCTTTGATAATGTTCACGGACAGCGGGTTCCCGCTCGAGCAGCCGAATGGTCAAAATCAAGAGATCCTCGAAATCGACGAGATTGTTCGCTTTGAGTCGCCTTTGGTATTCCGGAAAGATCCTTTTAAGATGACTTTTCAGTGGTTCTTCGTAGTTTTCGACCCGGGAGGGGTCGGATTTCATGGCCAGAAGATGGGGTTTCACCCTTGCAGGTGGTATGGTCTTCACATCGATATCCAACGCTTTCATGACAATCTTGATCATCTGTTTGACATCGTCGTCATCTATAATCAAAAAATTCCGGGAATATCCCAGACGGTCGATATGGTCGCGGAGAATCCGTGAGCACATGGCATGGAAAGTGGAGATCCACATACCGCGGGTGGATGTCGAAAGGAGACCGGCGATGCGCATCTTCATCTCGTCGGCGGCCTTGTTCGTGAAGGTGATGGCGAGAATGTTGTTCTTGGGGACGCCGAGATGGAGAATGATATGGGCGATGCGTCGTGTCAAGACGCTCGTTTTACCGCTTCCGGCGCCGGCGATGGCCATCACCGGACCTTCGGTCGTCTTGACCGCCTTCCTTTGTGTTTCGTTGAGTCCGTTGAACAAGGGGTCCATAAAAATCACCTATGAAAATTATATCAAAAACGGCGAGGTATTCCCACACAAATGGTCAAAGAAAACCATTGCCCCTTTCGGCATGGAAAAAGGCCCTCGCTCTTTTGTCGGATAGGTTGCTTGTGCCCGTTACGCCGACGCCGCCAAAGAGAGAGCGATGGATTTCAAGAGACATGATCCGATGCGAATAGCGGGTTTTTTCTCGCGGATATTGCAATTGGGACCATATCTTCTCTATAATGGGAGATGTGCGATATTCTCAAGATGGGAGCGGTTTTGTGGAACGTTTCTTCTCGACTCGTTGGATACTCCGGCTGTTCATAGGATATTTGCTGGTGACGACGGCCATCATCATCATGGTCGATATTTTGAATCTTTTCAACTCGCAGACGATCATGAAATCCGTCACGGGTCTTTTTGACATCAAACGTTTCGAAGTGCCGCTCTTTTGGTATTTCATATCCACACAAGGCAGTTTCACCGAAAACGTGCAGTGGATCTTCCTTTTTGTCGCCACAATTTGCCTCTTTTTCACCTCGAAAGCGTTGAAGAACGCCTCGGAGACACACCGGGCGCGCGCTTTCTTTCTCTGGGGTGTTGCCACTTTGTTGTTGTTTCTTGAGGACACCTTGAACACGAGATACTGGCTACGGCGATTTTTCGGTCACATTCTCGGTTGGGAAGACACGTTGAGATCTCCTCCGGCGATCGCTGTGGAAGTCTCCACTTATGCTCTCATGGCTTTTTTGATGGTGATCTCGCTTTGGCTCTTGCGCAAGGTCCTCCTCCGTCACAAGAAAGCCCTTATTCCCATCCTCTTCGGTTATGGATTCTACGGTGTCGCCGCCTTCTTCTCGGCCACCCGTCACGTAAGAGATTAGTACATGCGTTTCGGACAACACCTCATCCATAGACTCGGCTTCGACACCATCGACACATGGCGCATCGCCAACGAGACCATCGAAAAACGCGACAAGAACCTTGGTTATTACTTCATGGACTATCTGGTGGAAGAGACGCTCGAACTGCTCGGGGCGGGGCTGCTCGTTCTCGGCTTCGTCATGTTGTACAAGGAACTGAAAAAGAACCGTTTCCACGACCCGACAATTGCTGAGTGAGTCTTCGAAAAGCCATATGAAAAAGTGGAAACATCATCGTGTATCTCAAGAAAAACACCCACCGGGTTCCCCCCGGTGGGTGCTTTGTTTTTGACGTTACCGATCACAAGGATCGGAATCGACATGTTGCTTAGGCTTTTTCGATGTTTTCGGCTTGGGGGCCTTTTTGGCCTTCAACCACGTCAAAGGTCACTTTTTCGCCTTCTTCGAGTGTTTTGAAGCCGTCCATGTTGATGTGTGAGTAGTGTGCGAAGACGTCTGTACCTTCGTCAGTGGTGATGAAGCCGAAGCCTTTTTCGGCGTCGAACCATTTTACTGTTCCGGTCATGTCGTGTGTCCCTCCATTCTTTTCAAAGTATTCCTTAAACTACGTGTCGTTCCCAAGAATGGAAGGTGCGAATTCCGGTTCCTGCGGTACGATGTTTCGTTTAAGTTCCTTACCCATAATACATCATTTGGCGAATAATGCAAGGAAAAGATTCATTTTTTTGGTTTGAATGACGATTTCAACGCGACCGTGCGATTGAAAACGAGCGCCTCGTCGGTTGAATCCTCATCGACGGTGAAATATCCCGTGCGCACAAACTGATAGGATTCGCCGGTTTTCGGTGTGAGGCCTCCTTCAATGAAGCCCTCTTTCACAATCTTGGATTGTTTGTTCACGCGTTCGGCGATGAGCCTGTCGGAATGGTCGTCTGCAAACAGAGTGTCGTAAAGACGGATCTCGGCGGGCTCGCAATTCATTGCATCCACGAAATGGATGGTGCCGTTCGGCTTTCTGTCCTTGAAACCCGTCCCGCTCTTCGTTGCGGGGTCATAGGTCGCATATACGGTCTTGACACGACCGGAAGCGTCGTAATCGACTTCATGCGCTTTGATGAAATATGCATGCATGAGTCGGACTTCAAGACCCAAAGAGAGCCGTTTCCATTTCTTGTTGGGTTTTTCCTCCAAAAAATCCTCGCGGTCGATGTAGAGGGTGTTGCTGAAAGTGATTTCGCGCGTCCCCAATGCTTCGTTCTCCCGGTTGAAGGGAGCCTGCAGCTTTTCCGATTTCCCTTCGGGATAATTGGTGATCACGACCTTGATAGGATCGAGAACCGCATGGATGCGCCGGGCGTGGACTTTCAGATGATCACGGATGTATTCGTCGAGCATGTGGAGTTCCGTTTCGCCTTCGGATTTCGGAAGCCCCAAGGCTCGGACAAAATTGTGGATCGCTTGCGGCGGAACGCCACGGCGGCGCAGAGCGGAAAGCGTCACCAGCCTGGGATCGTCCCAACCGTCCACTATGCCTTCCTCCACAAGTTGCCTGATGTAGCGCTTTCCCACTATTTGGTCGGCGATCTTGAGCTTTCCGAACTCGATTTGACGCGGGACATTCTCCATCTCGCAATGCTTGACGAACCAATCATAGAGCGGACGATGATCCTCGAACTCCAGACTGCACAGTGAGTGCGTGATACCCTCGATGGCGTCTTCCAACGGATGGGCGAAATCATACATCGGGTAGATGCACCACTTGTCGCCGGTGTTATGATGCCTTTCCCGTTGGATCCTGTAGATCACGGGGTCCCGCATGTTCATGTTGGGACTCTTCATGTCGATCTTGGCCCGGAGGACCTTTTCTCCGTCGGCGAACTCGCCGTTTTTCATGGCTTCGAACAACCTCACGTTCTCTTCCACCGGTCGGTCGCGATAAGGGCTCTCTTCTCCCGGGGTGGTGAGGTCGCCGCGTGTTTTTCTGATTTCTTCGGCTGACAGGTCACATACGTAAGCGAGCCCCTTTTTCACCAAGCGCATCGCCCGTTCGTACATGGTGTCGAAGTAGTCGCTCGCAAAAAACAGCTCATCCCATTCACAGCCGAGCCAAGCGATATCCCGTTTGATCGCCTCGACATAGAGGGTGTCTTCGGTCAAGGGGTTGGTGTCGTCGAACCGCAGATAGAAGTCTCCGTTGTAATCTTTCGCGAGGACATAGTTCATGATGATGGCCCGGGCATGCCCCAGATGCAAAAAACCGTTCGGTTCGGGCGGGAACCGGGTTATGGGCCTTTCATGCTTTCCGCTCTGCAAGTCGTCTTCGATGATCTTGCGAATGAAATTTTTGTCTTCCATGATCGCTCACGCCTTTCTCGTCCATTATACATGGGGAAGGGAGGTTCCGCAAAAATGAATCCCGGAACATTACGCTGAAGCTCTTGACAAGATTCTCGTCCATGTGGATCTCGCATGTCCGTATGAAGACCCCTTGCCGGCTATCATGAAACTCGACAAGTGATTTGACATCCTATTCCGAATCGAGCACATCTTGGATCGCTTGGATCAAGTGAGATCAAGACGGGAATGGCCGTTCATCGCCATTCCCTCTTCCTCACCGAAGAGCCGATAGCGATGATAACCGGCGACCCCGATCATGGCGGCGTTGTCCGTGCAGTACTCGAAGGCCGGCATGATATAAGGGACGTCTTGGAAAGCCTCCTCAACCCTCTCGCGAAGGTGGCTGTTCGCAGCGACGCCTCCCGCCACGACGAACATCTTCGCATCATGGTCGCGAAAGGCCCGGACACTTTGGTCGATGAGATGGGCGACAGCGGCTTTTTGGAAGCTCGCGGCCATGTCCTCGGGACGGATCGTCTCCTTGCGGTTGTTCAGTTTGTGGATGAGATTGATCATATGGCTCTTAAGGCCGCTGTAGCTGAAACCGTACTTTGTCGGGGGTGTGATGCGCGGCATCGGATAGGTGGGATTCCCCTTGCGCGCCAAGCGGTCGATGACGGGTCCTCCCGGATAACCCAAAGAGAGGACACGGGCCACTTTGTCATAGGCCTCACCGATCGCGTCATCGGCGGTCTCGCCGATTTTTTCGAACCGATAGTGGTCTTGCATGATGACGAGTTCCGTGTGCCCACCGGAGACGATGAGTGCGAGCAGGGGGAAACGGAGTTCATGGTCGATACTGTTGGCATAGATGTGACCGGCCAGATGATGGACCCCGACCACGGGAATCCCGCGGGCAAAAGCGAACGCCTTGGCGGCATTCACACCGACCAAGAGACTGCCGATCAGTCCCGGGCCTTTGGTCACGGTTACGAGGTCGATCTCTTCTTTGGCGGTGGCGGCTTCTTCCAAGGCCTTCTCGATGATGACGGTGATTCGTTTGATATGTTCGCGTGATGCGATTTCCGGCACCACGCCGCCGAAAGCTTGATGCAGATCGATCTGCGAATGTACGATGTTGCTGAGAATCCGCTTGCCGTCGATGTTCACACTGGCGCTTGTCTCATCGCAGCTTGTCTCTATCGCCAACACTTTCATCGGTAATGCTCCTTTCCAACCTTTTCACCATCAATACGGCATCTTTGCCCGTTTGATAGTAGTTCTTTCTTGTCGCGACCGCCGCAAAACCGAAACGTTCATAGAACTCTGCCAGATAGCGGTCGTCCTTCTTTGTCTCCAATGTGACCATCTCTAGCCCTTGTCGGCGGCATTGCCAAAGGACATGTTCCATCAAGGCTTTGCCATACCCTTTCTTCCGCATGGTCTTTTCAACGGCGATATGCAGTATCTCGGCCTGCGGCCGAGAAATCGTATACACGATGAAACCGACGAGAATGTCGTCTTGTTCTGCGACCAGACATTGCATGGATGCATCCACCGAGAGATCTCCGCGGTCCATGCGACCGGGAAGCGCCTCCTTGGCGAGTCTCAATATGGAAGAAACATCTTCCGGATTGTGGGGACGAATCTTCATGTTTGGGAATCCTTCTGCCTTTCAGCTTTCGTCCGGCGAAGATAGTTCGGAGCCACCGCGTGGATGTTCTCGGCCTTGTCCAAGAATCCTCCCGCCTCCAAACGGTGAAGGTCCGGTCGACCTTCGGTCATGACCCGCGGATTGGTGGGAAGTCCCTTGATGAAGGCCTCCAAGTCAGTGTGTCTATCCTCTTCGACCACTTCCATCTTTGTCGGGCCGACTTCGTATAGGCCCAAAAAGGCGTTCCCTCTCCGGGCATCGACACAAGAAAGGACGAGTCCTTCGGTTCCGCTCGCCATGAGCGCCAAAGAACTGACCGTATATAGAGGTTTCCCGAGTGTCCAGGCGAGAACCTTCGCGACTGTCACACCGATGCGCACACCGGTGTAGCTTCCGGGGCCGACACCGACAACGATGCCGTCGAGCTCGTCGGGGGTGATTCCCCCAGCCGAGCAGACAGCCTCGACTTTTTTCATCAGATGCACCGAATGGTCCCTTTTCCCCCTTCGGTGGTGTTCTTCTTTTGGTGAAGCACCTGCGAACAATCCGACATAAAGATAGTCGGTGGCGGTGTCAATCACCAAGCGTAGCGGCGATTTCCGCATAATGCCCCCTCCCTTCGATCACGCATCTCCTCTTGGTTTCCCCGAGCCACTCGAACTCGATCGAAAGAAATGCGTCGGGGAGGATGGTCTCGATGTTCTTGTACCATTCGATGATCGCGACGCCGTCATCCATGATGTATTCCTCGAGGTCGAGGTCCGGAACATCACCTTCAAGACGGTAGGCATCGATATGATAGAGCGGCGGGTCGTTCTCATAGACCTTCATGATCGTGAAGGTGGGTGAATTGATGGTATCACGGATCCCAAGAGCCTTGCCCAAATATTTCGTGAAGGTGGTCTTTCCGGCGCCCAGGTCACCTTCAAGGCCAATAACAAAGCCCTTTCCCACATGTTCGGCAAGCTCTTGGGCCAGTTTTTCCGTCTCTTGCAGGTTGTTTACGATACGTTCGCTACGCAAAGCCCCCACCTCCTTCATACCGTGATAAACTTACGTGTGGACTGCATGGATGTCAATATTCGTGCTATAATTGGGTATAACCCCCGCAGAGGATGAGTTTGATGTATATTATACTATACAATCCCCTCTCGAGAAACCGAAAAGCGAGATGGCTCACCAAACGTCTGGTCAACCGTTTCAAACGGAACAATGTCCCGTTCCGTTTGAAGAGTCTTTTGAAGATCAAAGATGTCGAACAATACATCAAAGAGGCTCCTCACGACGTCAAACTCCTCTTGCTCGGGGGTGACGGCACCATCAACACTTTTGTGAACGACACCTACAATCTGCGGTTGCCCAGAGAGATCCATCTGATGGGCGTGGGGTCAGGCAACGATTTTCTCCGTTCCCTGAAGAAACAGAAACCGGAGACCCAACCGATCCTCCGCATGCGTCATGACCGTAAAAGCCGCTTCTTCGTGAACGGTTCCGGTCTCGGCATGGACGGGGCGATCGCCCACCGCGTCAGCAAAAGCTCACGCTCCGGCATCCTATCCTATTTTTTCGCCGCTTTGCGCACCTTTCTCACCTACCGGCCCAAATACATGGAAGTCGAGATCGACGGAGAAATGCACAAGTTCAAGAAGGCCTATCTCATCAACATCAACAGCGGCGAATACATCGGCGGCGGCATGCGTGTTTCTCCCGACGCCCGCATAGAAGAAGACGAACTGCAGGTCGTCGTTGTCCACAGGGTGCACCGGCTCATGATCTTCTTGATCTTTCTCAGTGTCTATCTGGGGCTCCACACCAAGCTCCGCCGCTACATCTTCACCAAGAAGGCGCGTCATGTCAAAGCGACGATGTTCTCTCCGGAAGTGGCCCAATGCGACGGTGAATGCTTCGAGAAGACGAGGACCATCGGAGTCTCCGCCACGGGGAAAAAGGCGAGATTCCGTATCTTCGACAAGGACAGCATAGAAAAAAACACGTGATCAACGTGTTTTTTTCATGCGCTTTGCCAACTCTTCGGCCCGGTCCTCGAAACCTTTCTTGCCGAGGAGGGCGAACATGTTCCGTTTGTAGGCTTCCACCCCCGGTTGGTCGAAGGGGTTGACACCGAGCACATAACCGCTCAAGGCGCAAGCGAGTTCGAAGAAATAGATGACATGACCGAATGTGTAAGCGTCCATCTTGTCCGTCTCGATGACGATCGAAGGTACGTTTCCGCTTTCGTGGGCGATGAGGGTTCCCTCCATCGCTTTTTTGTTCACGGTGTCGACGGTGGTCCCGGCAAGATAGTTCAGATTGTCGCTGTCATTTTTCTCCTCCCGGATGACACTCACTCTTCTCGGTTCCTTGACGGAAAACACCGTCGCAAAGAGGTGCCTTTCTCCGTCTTGGATGTATTGACCCAAGGAATGGAGGTCCGTCGTGAAGCTCGCACTGGCCACAAACAGCCCTTTCCCGTCTTTCCCCTCACTTTCACCGAAGAGTTGTTTCCACCATTCGGACAGATGACGGAACTTCGGCTCATAGTGGACGAAGAGTTCAATCTTCTTTCCGGACTCGTACAAGGCATTTCTGTACATCACATAAGCATCGAGCGGATTCATCCATTCGGAATCGGTGAAATATCTCTCTCGTGCGTTCTCGGCCCCATCGAGCATCGATTCGATGTCATGACCTTTGAAGGCCACGGGGAAGAGTCCCACGGGGGTCAAAAAGCTGTAACGGCCGCCGACATCGTCGGGAATGACGAAAGTCTCGTAGCCCTCCTTGTCCGCCAATGTCCGTAGAGCGCCTTTCGAAGCGTCCGTCGTGGCCACGATGCGTTCTTTGGCCTCATCCGCACCGAATCTCTCTTCCAAGAGGCGCTTGAAAAAGCGGAAGGCGATGGCCGGTTCGGTGGTGGTGCCGGATTTACTGATGACATTGATGGAAAACCGCTTGTCCGATAGATAATCGCGCAGATCCTCCAAATATTCTCCGGAAATGTTGTGGCCGGCAAAAATGACCTCGGGCTCATCGTCATGCGGAAAATAGGCATCCAGGGCCTCCAGTGCCGCCCGGGCACCGAGATAGGAGCCGCCGATGCCGATCACCAACAACACATCGCTCATCTCACGATGCCGAGCCGCCAGCACACGGATACGATCCAGTTCTTGCCTTGTCCGTGCCGGAAGATCCACCCAACCGGTGAAGGCACTGCCCGGACCTTTCTTCTCTTGTAAGGCCTTTTTGGCTTCTTTCAACCTTGTTTTAAGATCGTTGGTCCTTGTCTCGTCTTCGACAAAGGGCCTCACATGTTCAAGTCTCACATCAATCATCTGTCTCAGCCTCGCTTTCCATGGGGGGATTGTTCTCGTACCATTCACGGATCCAATCGGGAAGCTTCTCTTTCAACGGGGCGAATCCCGCTGACAGTGTCACATTCATCCGCCTCGTCTGTTTTCTGAGAGCTTTCCTGCTCAAAGAGAGTCTTCCCTCATCGTCAATCGAGAGAATCTTGAATTTGTAGGTCTTGCCCTTCCGGAGGAAATCCTCGATGTCATAGACGTAATCATGCGCGACCTCGGAGATATGGACAAGGCCTTTCCGCCCGTCGACATCGACGAAAGCTCCGTAGGGTTTGATAGCTATGACCACACCTTGTACGACATCACCTTTTCGCATGACGGCACCTCCATGAAAGCTGTTTTCAGTATAGCACACAAATGCAAAGGGGAAAACAAGGATGGGCCCCGAAGGCCCCTCTTGATCGGATGAAAAAACTAATTCGGCTTTATTTAGCGATTTCCCATTTGTCCATGATGCTTTGAACCCATAAAAANAGCGCCCGCGGGCGCTATCAATCGGCGTAACGGTGGGCGATGGAACTCGCTGCCGCGGCGGCGATGGCNCCGACAATGTCATCGAGGAAGGTGTGACACTGGTCGGTGTTCTTACCGATTTCATCGAGTTTCTTGATGATCCCCGGTTTCGTCTTGTCCACATACCCGAAATTCGTGAACCCGATGGAGCCATACACGTTGACGATGGCCAAGGCCAACACCTCGTCGATGCCGTACAGACCGTAATCCTCCAAAAGCATCCCCCGCAAGGGTTCGCTCATCGCACCGCTCTCGGCAAGCTTGTCCAGTTCGAGACCGGTGAGGATCGCATTTTGGACCTCGCGTTTCATGACGACCCGTTCGACGTGTTCCAGACAGGTCTTTTCCGAAAGGTCGGGGATGTACTTGCCTTGCAGACCGTATGTGATGGCCGCGATATCGGAGAGTTCCACACCGCGTTCTTTCATCATCTTGACGACGACGTCCCGGGTCTTCGTGTCATTGACGCGATCGTCGGCGTATTCCTCGGGAAGCTTTGTCATATCCTTTTCCGCCATGTTCTTCACTCCGTCCTTGGATTAGATATGTTCGACACCGATGACGCCCGGCACTTCTTCGAGAAGGAGTGCTTCGACACCTTCGGTGAGCGTCGTGTCCACAAGGGCGCACCCGACGCAGGCCCCGGTGAGTTCGACATAGACGACGCCGTCGACAAGTTTCACAAACCGGATATCGCCACCGTCCCGGTTGATGTAGGGACGGATCTTCTCGATGACCTTTTTGACTTGTTCTTCCATCTCTTTTTGTTCCATGGTGATGACACCTCTTTTCTATGGGCATTATACATGATGGAGGCGTTTTTGTGGTGAGAAACGCGCAAATATCCTCAACCCTTCTTGACGCGTTTGAGGATGAAATAAGGGGAATTCGGGGTCGTCGATTCCATCAGATAGTCGAAAATCTTGTCTTTGTCCTTCTGGGCGAATCCCTTCAGCCGGAGTTTTTCTCCGCTCACATCGCCCACAATGTAGCTATAATGGTCGAGATAGTCAACATAACGTTCATTGAACGCCTTCAATTCGAACGCTTCCTTAAAATCCCTGACCAGAGTGAACGTGCCGTGTTCCGTCTCGACGGTCTCGAGTTTCTCTTGCTTCAATTCATCCATCTTCACACCTGCTTTCTGTCGCTTGTCCGCTTTCGCAGGAACTCGATCCTGCTCGTCTTTTCCAAAAGGAGGACACATTCGGCCATGATCGCCTCTTCCTTGCCGATGGGGCCCACCTTCTCACCGCGTGTCGCTTTCACACTCACCTTCTCGGTCGCGACGCCGAGAATCTCGGCGATGCGTTTTCGCATCGGAACGATATGGGAAGCGAGTTTCGGCCTTTCCAGATGCACAGTCGCATCGAGATTGCCGAGATGGAATCCCTGTTTTTGCACCATGTCATAGACCGTCTCCAGCATCTTGGCGGAGTCGCGTCCTTCATCCTTTCCGGGGGTGTCGGGGAAATGCTTTCCGAGATCCCCGAGCGCCAAGGCCCCGAGCATGGCCTCGGCAATGGCGTGCAATAGACAATCACCGTCGCTATGGGCATCGACAGCATAAGGGGACGGAATTCTGATTCCCCCCAAAACAAGCGATTTCCCACTTGTCAGCCGATGAATGTCCCTACTTTGTCCAATCCTCTGCATCCGCTATCATCTCCAACAAGGGCACGTCTTCGGGACGGGTCAGTTTGATGTTGAAAGGATGGCCCTTGACTATCCGGGCCTTCACCCCGAGTGTCTCTTCCAGGAGGGTCACATCACAAGTCGCTTCCAGCTTTTTCTTTTCCGCTTCCTCGTGCGCTTTCCGGATCAGGTCCGTGTCAAACGCTTGTGGCGTCTGAATCCGATGGATGCCCTCGCGGTCCAAATGTTCGATGACGATGTCGTCCTCCACGCGTTTCAGGGTCTCGTCGATGATCAAGGCGGGCGATGCCGCCCCCGTGTCACCCAAGGCTCCGAGCAATGTCTTGATGGTGTTTGTGCCGATGAAGGGCCTCGCCCCGTCATGGATCATGACATAGGGGCAGTTCACGTGTTTGAGCCCGGCATGGACGCTCTCTCTTCGTGTTTTTCCGCCTTCCACATATGTGGTGGCCTTGTAGTGCCCACGCATGTATTCCATATCATCCGCGGCGACCACGAGAATGATCTCTTCACAGAGGGTGTCTTCTTTGAACCATCCCATCGCCCGTTCGAGTATCGATTTGTGATTGAGATTGAAAAGGACCTTGTTCACACTCATATCTTCCATGCGGCTGCCTTCTCCGGCCGCGAGTATCACAACGCTATACATCGTCATGCCTACTTTCATAGATCTGATTGTCGGTCACTAGCATATCCACGGGGACATCATGGCTCCGGGAAGGTAGGGCCTCCATCCGGAACTTCTCGAAACAGACCCCCACGGAGAGTCCCTTGTAGTCCCTCAAGAAGTTGTCGTAATAACCTTTCCCATAACCCAGACGATACAAGGCGTCGTCATAGACGAGTCCCGGGACGATGACGGCGTCCAGATCGTCTTTGTCGATCGACTCGCCGCTTTTAGGCTCCCTTGTGCCCAAGGGGCCTTTTTCGAACTCTCCGGTGTCTTTGTAGAAGACCAGCCGGTCCCCTTCGATTTTGGGATAGTAGACGTTATAGTGCTCGGCGAGAGAACGGACGTCGACTTCGTTCTTGATCGGATAATACACACCGACGTTTTTCAACGTGTGTTCCGCCAGCACTTCTTTCAGATTCTCCATGAGCATGAAGTTCAACATCTTGTGCATGGGTTTCTCCAAGGTCTTTCTTTCTTGGAGAAAGGTCTTCCTCAATGTCTTTTTATCCATGATCCCCTCCTCTTTCGTGCGTGGTGAGACAATATCACTTGATGATGAAATAATTCTCGGGAGAGCGGTCTTCGAGGGCTATCTGTAATGCCTTATGTCCTCGTGAGATGGTTTCCGTCACCGGTTCGTCGAAATAGTCGATGTTCTGGATGCCGAAGTAGGGGTATACACTTTCTTTCACCTCACCGAANGTCATGGTGAAGTTGACGAGTTCGCCCCCTTCTCCCAGCGCCCGCCGCAACATCTCGAACTTGCGGTGGTCCGTGATGACCATCGCGAAACGGATGCCGCTCATACGGAATATTGCCTCGGTGTCTTTCAAAAAGTGATAGACGAGCTTGTTGAGGAACTTGCCCATCATGAGGTCACCGATGTCGCGGCCGTATTGGTCGTTGATGTTCTTGATGTTCGACAACTCGAAAAAGACGAGTGAATAAGGTTCTTTCCGGCGGTTGAAACGCTGTAACGCCTCCTCGAGGGCGTCACCGATCTGGATCTCGTTCAACAGATCGACCTCGGTCTTGGGGTAACGACGGACATCGAGACCACGTACGGTGGCGATAAACATCTTGCGCCCTTCATGGATNACGATGGTGCCGCTCTCTTTCACCCATTCATAGACGGCACCGCGTTTCACACGGTAATGTGTGCGGTATTTCGGGTTTCTCCGGTTGCATTTGTCCAATACGGTGATATAGGCCGCACGGTCGTCCGGATGGAGTCTCTCGAGAAAATCGTCGAGGGAGAATTCATGCTCGGTGAGGCCCGACAATTTCAAGAAGGCCTCGGTTCCGTACATCGAGTCTTCATCGGTACGAAAGACGATTCCGTCATCCAAGAGGTCGAGCATGGTGATGAAGCGTTGACGCAAAAGTTCGGAACGGTCTTTCAAATCCTCGTGGGCCTTGTTCAGTTCTTTCAGTTTCTCCCGGGTGTGATCCCTTTTGCTGAGGGCCCGGACATCGAACATGAAGATTGTATAAAGGGCCCCGCCGTAGATCAGGATGTCGATGTAGAGCTCTTCGACCTCGATGAGGCCAAGCCTTGCGAACACCACATGGGCCGCAATGGCGAGGACCAGCAGGAAGATGTCGAAATCGCCCTTGCCGGTGCGCCACTTTTTGAGGACGACAAGGACGAACCAGACGAGAAAGACGATGAGCTTGTGTTCATACCAATCGATCATTGTGGACGCACCTTTCCGGGAAATGTAGTGAGTGTGTGATACAATCAGTTTTGTAGGTACTTCTCCAAGTACAAAAGCAAGGATTCCTGACTGATGTCTTGGTCCAGATAACCTTCGATGGCGACACTGATCTCTCCGGTCTGTTCGCTGACGACGATGGTCAGTGAATCCGTCGCCTCGCTGATGCCGATGGCCGCCCGGTGTCTCGAACCGAGGTATTTCGGCACCTTGGCATGATCACTCGAAGGAAAATAGGCACCGGCGCATTTGATGACATTCTCTTTGATGATCACGGCACCGTCATGCAGCGGGGTGTTGGGGATGAAGATGCTGGAGAGCAGTTCGCTCGACACCACGGCCTCGATGCCGAAAGCGTTGTCGATGTATTCCTGTAGAGAATCCGAACGTTCGAAAGTGATGAGAGCACCGATCTTGTGGCGCCCGAGATAGCTGACAGAGTGGAGGATTTCCTCCTTGACATCGTCTTCGATGGCATTGGTCACCAAAAGACCGCTCTTCAGACCGATTTGGACGAGGATTGCGCGGATTTCCTGCCGCAACATGAACATGAGAACTCCGACCATGATCACGGCTTGAAAATAGATGACAAAGGCGTATTCGCCCGGAACGGGAAAGCGGATCAACCCGACAAAAAAATAGACGGCCATGGCGGCGGTGGCATAACGGAAGAACCTGAGGACAAGAGCGTGCAACATGGTACGGACGAGAATCGTGAAAATGGCCATCATATACACCAAGAAGGCAATAAGGAGGATCTCTTCCATTGTCGTCACCGCCTTTCTCGGTCAGGGATTCATCTCACCGTAGATTATAACACATCAAAGGGCGCAAACGTAATGAAATCATGTGCTTTACGACCCACCCATCCTGCTTGGAATTTTTTCAAAGCGGATATATACTTGTGAAACCTTGCTTTCACATCAAAAAAGAAATGTCAACCCTTTAACAATTCATGAATTTGCTATAGAATGTTGTGATACACTCGATTATTCTGCAGCTATCAGGGAGGGGCCATTTATGGCGAATTATGACAAACAATTGCTTGAGAGCCTCAACAAGGACATCGAGAAGCATTTCCCCCACCTTTGTCCGATCGAAGCGGACATGGAGAAATCCTTCGACGGCGTCTCACGCCTTGTCATGTTGGACCGCTACAGCCAGAAGGATCTCAACCTCAAGACCCTGAAAGTGGGGGACCTGGTGCTCACCATTGTCCGTGACGACCCGAAATTCCCCGCTCGCGGTGTCGGATATGTCGAAAAGATCGACGGTAACAAGCTCATCATCCGCATCACGCCCGATTATCTCGCCAACACGGAGGATGCCGACGAGAACGGCTGTGTCGAACGTACGTTGAAACAGGTCGACAAACCGCTCGAACTCTACTTCGAACAAATCGCCCGCCGAGTGGCCGACCATCTCGGCGAAGAAGAGAGCGAAGAGATCAGGGAACGCTTCTACCAAGAGGTCAAGGAACTCAATCTAGTCCCCGCGGGCCGCATCCTCTTCGGGGCCGGTTCCCAGACACAAGTCACCTATTTCAACTGTTTTGTCATGCCTTTCATCCATGATTCACGCGAAGGTATAAGCGACCATAGGAAACAAGTCATGGAAATCATGTCGCGGGGCGGTGGAGTAGGAACGAACGGTTCGACCCTACGACCGAAGAACGCATTGGCCAAGGGTGTGAACGGGAAATCGAGCGGTGCCGTGAGTTGGCTCAACGACATCTCCCAACTGACCCATCTCGTCGAACAGGGCGGTTCCCGTCGCGGCGCACAAATGATCATGCTCGCCGATTGGCATCCCGACATCATCGAGTTCATCATCTCCAAGATGCAGAATCCGAAGATTCTCCAGTTCCTCATCGACACTATCGACGATCCCCTGGTGAAAAAGACCGCCAAAGCGAAACTGAAATTCATCCCCCTTTCCGAAGAAGAGATAGAAATCAACGAATACATCCTCGAACAATCCAAGAAGAACGGCAATTTCTCCAAACGCATCGTCGACAAGGCCTTCGAACGTTTGAACAAGGGCGGGCACTATGAGGTGCATGATGAAGAGTTCCTTTCCGGCGCCAACATATCCGTCGCCATTTCCAAGGATTTCATGGAAGCCCTCGAGAAGGATGAAGATTTCGAGCTCAAGTTCCCCGACATCGACTCCTATGACGAAGAAGAGAAACGCTTCTACGATGACAGATGGCAAGAAGTCGGCGATGTCCGGGAGTGGGAAGCCTTGGGTCAGCGCACCAAAGTGCATTATACGCTCAAAGCCAAGGACCTTTGGAACCTCATCAACATCTGTGCCACCTATTCCGCCGAACCCGGCATATTCTTCATCGACAACGCCAACAAGGAGACGAACGCCGTCGGCTACGGCCAGAAGGTCGTCTGCACGAACCCTTGCGGAGAACAACCCCTGGCGCCGCATTCCGTCTGCAATCTTGCGGCCTTGAACCTTGCGAACATGGTCGACCATGAGAAAAGAGAGGTCGACTACGACAAGCTGGAACAGACCATCGCCACCGCCATAAGGCTCCAAGACAATGTCATCGACAAGACCCACTACTTCCTCGAAGAGAACCGCGAACAAGCCCTCGGGGAAAGACGCATCGGTCTCGGTGTCATGGGACTGCAAGACCTTCTCATCTGGTGCAACCATCGTTACGGTTCCCAAGAAGGCCTCGCTTTCATCGATAAACTCTTCCGTTTTATCGCCACGAAAGCTTATGAGAACAGCATCCGTCTCGCGGAAGAGAAAGGTTCCTTCCCCTTCCTGAAAACCGCGGAGAACCGCGAAAAATTCATCAATAGCGGTTATATGCAAAGGATGCCCGAGCACATCCGGGAGGGTGTGTTGGAAAAAGGCATCCGCAACTCCCATCTTCTCACGATCGCACCGACGGGATCGACCGGCACGATGGTCGGCGTCTCGACCGGGCTGGAGCCCTATTTCGCTTTCAGCTATTTCCGCAGCGGGCGTCTCGGCAAATTCATCGAGGTGAACGCACCCATCGTCGAAGCCTATATGGAGCGATATCCCGGTTATGACCGTGATTCTCTCCCCGATGTCTTTGTGAGTGCCATGGACCTCACCCCCGAAGAACATGTCGATGTGCAATGCACCATCCAGAAGTGGGTCGACTCCTCCATATCGAAAACCGTGAACGCACCCAAAGGCTACAGTGTCGAAGAGGTCGAACGCGTCTATCGCCGACTCTATTACGGCGGGGCGAAGGGCGGCACCGTCTATGTCGACGGTTCCCGCGACGCTCAGGTCCTCACCCTGACCAAGGACGACAAGGACTCCAAGCCCAAGCAGGTCGAGATCACCGACCTCGGTCTCGAAGTCGAGGAAAAACCCATCAAGACGAAAAAAGAGCCCCGTACGAAGGGACTCAGGTCCGACCGTCAAGACAGGAACATCGGCATCGAGGAGGGCGACATCTGCCCCATCTGCCTTGAAGGGACTGTGGAAAACCTCGGCGGTTGTCACACTTGTTCCAACTGCAACGCCCAGTTGAAATGCGGACTCTGAAGAGGTGCGAAAGCACCTCTTTTCTTTGATTGTGCCACACGTGTCCCTGCTGTTATAATGAAAGTGAGGTGATTGTATGAAAAAGGCCTTTCTCGTCGCTATCGACCGTTACCCCGACGATATGGTCCGTTACTATCTCGAGGAACTCGAAAATCTCGCCCATTCCTTGAACATCAAGACAATCAAAACATTCTCCCAGCCGGCAAGAGCGACCACTCCGGCATACAAGGTGGGCGAGGGGAAACTCGATGAGATCCTCCAGGCCAAGAAAGCCCATGACCCCGACTACATCATCTTCAACGAGGAGCTCACCAACAGCCAGATCCGAAATCTCGAAGACATCCTCGATGTGGCCGTCATCGACCGGACCCTGCTCATCCTCGAAATCTTCGCCAAACGCGCCCAGACGAAAGAGGCCATGTTGCAAGTGGAGATCGCCCAGCTTAAATATCTGAAACCGCGGTTGAGCGCGATGCGGAACTCCCTCGAACAACAACAAGGCGGCATCGGTTCCCGCGGTCCCGGTGAAAAAAAGATCGAACTCGACCGCCGGCGCATCGACAGAGACATCAAAAATGCCGAAAAATCCTTGCGGAACATCGTCCGCACCCGTCAGCACAACCGTCGGAAACGCCGGAGGTCGCTTGTGAAGAACGTCGCTGTCGTCGGCTACACCAACGCCGGAAAAAGCACGCTCCTGAACACCCTCCTGCAACACGCCAAAAACGGACGCGAAGAAAAAAGCGCCCATGTCGAAGACCGCCTCTTTGCGACTTTGGAGACCTCGACCCGACTCATCCGTTTCAAGGACAAAAAGCGTTTCACGCTCACCGACACCATCGGTTTCATCTCCAACCTCCCCCATGAACTCGTCGATTCTTTCAAGGCGACCCTAGAAGAGATCAAAGAAGCCGACCTGCTCTTGCATGTGGTCGATTTCTCGCATCCTTACTACCTCGACCAGATCCAGACCACCGAAGCCGTATTAAAAGAACTGGGGGCCGACGGCATGGAGACCCTCTATGTCTTCAACAAGATCGACCTTGCCAACAACATCCTTCCCCCGACCTACAGCCCGGCTGTCAAAGTCAGCCTGCGGGAAAACCTCAACATCGACACGCTGATCGAAAAGATCAACGAAACCCTCTTTCGGGATGACACCGTCAAGGTCTATGCCATCCCGCAAAGCCGGGGCGATCTCGTCCACACGCTGAACGAACACGCCGAAATCATTGAAGAACTGTACGAAGACGACGCCGTCAGGATCAAAGCGCGTGTGTCCGGCCCCCTGCGCGAACACCTCCGCCATTTCGAGATATGAAAAAACCGCCTCTTCTCAAGGGGCGGTTTTCATGCGGGAGAGGTAATCATCCAAGATGGCCGACATCGTCTCGCGCGAGTCGGCGCGCGACAGGGCTTTGCGCGCTTGTGAACTGTCGGGGAGGCCCTTCAGATACCAAGGCGCCTGGCTTCTCATCTCGAGAGCGGCCCGCCGTTCACCGTAGTGCTTTGCAAGGAGCGCCGCATGCCGTTTGGCCATCTCCACTCTCTCTTCGACCGAGGGAGACTCGTCATAACGGCCATAGCACAGATAGTCGTTACACTGACGGATGAGCCAAGGATTGCCCAGCAGGGCCCGCCCGACCATCACCCCGTCACATCCGGTGACATCCATCATGTCCAGGGCGTCTTCGGGGGTTTTCACATCCCCGTTGGCGAGCACGGGAACCTCCACGGCTTCCTTGACCGCCCTGATGATGTCGAGATCCACCTCGCCACGATACATCTGGGTGCGGGTCCGACCGTGCACGGCGATGAGGGAAACACCGGCCGCTTCGGAGACACGGGCGATCTCCACCGCGTTCTTGTTTGCCTCGTCCCAACCGCTCCGCATTTTCACCGTTATGGGTAGATCCGTCCTCTCACACATCAAAGAGATGAGCCGCCCCACCTGCTCGGGGTGGCGCATGAGGCTCACGCCGCCATTGTTCTTGACGACCTTGGGGACGGGACATCCCAGATTCAGATCGATCGCCACCGCTCTTGTGTGTTTGTCGACATATTCGGTGGCATAGGCCAAGGCCTCTTCGTCGGCACCGAAAAGCTGCAAGACGACATTCTCCTCCTCGGGGAGGATCTCGGTCATCCTGCGGGTGCGGACGCTTCCGTATTTCAAGCCTTTGTCACTGATCATCTCGGTGTAGACGAGACCTGCGCCCATCTCTTGGGCCAATAAACGGAAGGCTTTGTTCGAGATGCCCGCCATCGGGGCCACGACGACGGGGTTCTTCGTCAGATGTCTCTTGAAATCCATGCGGATCACACTCCTGAATCACGGATATTCTCCCATAGAATCCTCCATACCGCAACACATTTCTATTTCCCGCTCCCCATGTTATAATGGGCCGGGTGATCACGATGAAAGACTATCTCGCAAAAGCCTATGCCTTTGACGGCACCGTCCGTCTTTATGCGGCGGACACGACGAATCTCGTCTATGAAGCGCAAAAAATCCACGACCTATGGCCGACAAGTTCGGTGGCGCTCGGCAGGTTGCTCACCGGCAGCGTCATCATGGGGGCGATGTACCAACAGGACCAGGAACTGACCATCCGCATCGACGCGGACGGCCCCCTCGAGGGTATGGTCGCCACCACGAACGCCAAAGGGGAGGTCCGCGGCTATGTCGGGAACCCCCATGTGTTCATGCAGCACGCCTCCGGGGATCTTCCCGTCAGTCAAGCGGTCGGACAAGGCAAACTGCACGTGACCAAGGATTTGAAGGTCCGCGACATCTTCACCGGCAGTGTCGAACTGCAAACGGGGGAGATCGCCACCGATTTCGCCTACTACTTCACCGCAAGCGAACAAATCCCTTCGGCCGTCGCTTTGGGGGTGCGGATCGCCGAGGACAACACCGTCCTGAATGCGGGGGGATTCATACTCCAACGCATGCCCGGATGCAAAGAGGAGACCGTGAGCCTCATAGAAGAACGGCTTTCCAAGCTGCCGGCGATGACAACCCTCCTCGAAGAGGGCGACAAACCGGAAGACATCATCGCCCGGATCGCTCTGGATGATCATGAAATCCTCCACACCATGTCGCTTGGATACCATTGTGATTGCGACAGGGAAAAATTCGAGCGCGGACTGATATCCCTGGGCGAAAAACAGCTCAGAGAACTCCTCGAGACCGACAAGGGGATCGAGACCGTCTGTCATTTCTGTATGGCCAAATACCGCTTCGGTGAACATGATGTGAAAGAACTCATCGAAATCGTGCGGAAGAAATGAATCCACATGAAAACACCTCCGGCTTGGACCAAGCCGGAGGTGTTTTTTTGATTGGGCAAATTCACTTTTCGTACAAAGGATAGGTCTTGGTCAGCTTGGCGACCTCGTCCCGCACTTCGTCAAGCACGTTCTCGTCGTCCGGGTTCGAGAGTGTCTTCTTGATGAGTCTCGCGACGATGCGCATGGCGTCCTTGGTGAAGTTCCGGGTGGTGAGGGCCGGACTGCCGAGGCGGATGCCGCTCGTGATGAAGGGTTTCTCGGGGTCGTTCGGAACCGTGTTCTTGTTGCAGGTGATGTTGACACTTTCAAGGACCTGCTCGGCCTTCTTGCCGGTGAGACCGGTCAGACTCTTGACCTCGACGAGGACAAGATGGGTGTCCGTGCCGCCGCTGATGACCTTGAATCCGAGTTGTTGCAGCTCGTCGGCCAACGCTTTGGCGTTTTCGATCACCCGTCGCTGGTAGTCTTTGAAATCGGGGGTCAACGCCTCTTTGAAAGCGGCCGCCTTGGCGGCGATGATATGCATGAGCGGACCTCCCTGGATGCCGGGGAAGACGGTCTTGTTGATTTCTTTGTAGATTTCCTTGTCGTTCGTCATGATGATGCCGCCCCTGGGACCGCGCAACGTCTTGTGCGTGGTGGAGGTCACGATATCGGCATAGTCGCAAGGGTTCTGATGGAAGCCCGCGGCCACGAGCCCGGCGATGTGCGCCATGTCGACCATGAGACGGGCTCCGACTTTGTCGGCGATTTCCTTGAAGCGCTTGAAATCGATCTCGCGGGGATAGGCACTCGCCCCGGCGACGATGAGGTCCGGTTTGAACGACTCGGCTTTGCGCAGGACATCGTCGTAGTCGATGGTCTCGGTGCCGTCACTGACACCGTAGCTTTGGAACTCGTAATCGATGCCGCTGAAATTCAAGGGGTGTCCGTGTGTGAGATGTCCGCCGTGGTCGAGACTCATGCCGAGAACTTTCGCACCATGTTTCAAGACGGCGCGATAAGCCCCCATGTTGGCGGTCGAGCCCGAATGGGCCTGGACATTCACGTACTTGACGTTGAAAAGCTTTTTCAGCCTGTCACGGGCGAGGTTCTCGACCGTGTCGACATGTTCGCATCCTCCGTAATAGCGTTTTTTCGGATAGCCTTCGGCGTATTTGTTGGTGAGGATGCTGCCGTCGGCCTCGAGTACGGCCTTGGAGACGAAGTTCTCGCTGGCAATGAGCTCTAGATGCCCCTCTTGCCGTTCCTTTTCGGCATGAATGGCTTCATAGAGTTCTCCGTCTTGCTTTTTCAATGACTCCATCATGTTGTTCCTCCTTCTTTGGGAATGCGTGGTTTCATGAAGCGATGGTTCAAAAACATGAGAATGGCGATGACGAGAATCAAGAATGCGATGATGAGCAGTCCGCTGACAAACCAGAAACTCTGGGGCACCAAAGTGATGAGCGTCTCTTCACCTTCACCACCGAATGTCCAAGTCCCCTCTTCGAAGAATATGCGATGAAAAACATCGAATGCTCGGTTGAAATCGATCAAGAACCAACCACCGACAAAGGCGCCGAAGAAGACGGGCAGGTAGAAGATGTCCCGATACGCCTCATAGAACATGCGCTTGTTTTTTCGATAGAGGAATACGCTCGCCGACAAGAGGACGACCAGACTCACCCCCGCCACGATCCTGAGCAGGGTGTAGACATCGCGGACATCCTCCATATGGAGGATCTCTCCTTCGCTCATGATGGGACCCTCGTCACCTTCATGAGCCCCGAACGTCAGATCATCATGCCGGTAATTGAGAAAATCGATCAGTTTTCGGCTGACATGGGTGTAATCGTAGTCGATGTTCTCATGCGTCGCATAACGCCCCTCGGAAATCCGCATGTAGGTGTGGCTTGTCAGGAGGGAGGTCGCGATCATGATGATGACGATCGGTGCGGTGATCCAAATCAGCCATTTGCAGATGCGCATGGATGAATCCCTCCTCTCCCGAATTCATTATAGCATCTGTGTCCGAAAAAGAGGAAAAGTGAGTCGCAACGACTCACTTCATCCCGGGATGCCTTCGAGGTCCTCGAAACACTCGAGGGTGTTCTCCAACAGGGAAGCGATGGTCATCGGCCCCACGCCTCCGGGCACGGGCGTGATGTGGGAGGCTTTGTCCAACAGGCCTTCATAGTCGACATCTCCGACCAATTTGTCGCCGACGCGGTTGATGCCGACGTCGATGATGACGACATCGTCTTTGACCATGTCCGGTGTGACGAGATTGACGACACCGGCGGCGCTGACGATGAGATCCGCTTCTCTCGCATGCTTTTGCAAATCGCGTGTCTTCGAATGAGCATAGGTCACGGTCGCTTTGGCTTCCAAAAGCAGCATGCCGATGGGCTTCCCGGCGATGTTGCTGCAACCGATGACCAGTGCGTCCATCCCCTCGACATCGATGCCGGCGCTTTCGATCATGGTCATGACGCCTTTGGGGGTCGCAGGCACGATGCCTTTTTCGCCGGTATGGATGGCGGCGATGTTCAAAGGGTGGAAACCGTCCACGTCCTTTTCTTTTTTGATCGTGCGGATCACGAGATTCTTGTCGATATGGTCGGGGAGCGGAAGCTGCACGAGGAGACCATGGACGTCCTCGTCTTCATTCAGCTTTTCGATCAGGGCGATAAGCTCCGCTTCCGTGATCGAGGTGTCCTTGCGGATGATGGTGCTTTTCATGCCGGCGCGTTCACAATCCCGCTTCTTTCTTGTCACATAGGAGACACTCGCGGGATTGTCACCAACGAGAATCACGACAAGGTGTGGTACCTTGTCGTATTTCTCCTTGTAGAAGGCGACTCGTTCTTTCACACTGTTGCGGATGTCTTTCGACAACTGCTTTCCGTCGATGATGTTCGCTGCCATCTCAATCTCCTTCCGTCAAGTAAGAATCCACGATTTCCCCGAAGAACATGATATGGGTGTCGGGCGTGGGGTAGTAGCGTTCTTTGACCGCCTCATCAATCAGTGCCGGTTCTTGCGTCTGTTTATAGAGCATCTTGCATTCATATTGCAATGCGCACTCTTTGATGATGGGACTTTGCACTTTCCGTGCCGGCGCGAGGGTCAGTTTTGCTTCCTTGAACTTGTCGATGTCCCGCCCGGATTTCGTTCCGCAAAGAGCGAGCTCCTTCTTCAGGGTGCCTTCTTTCGGAACATTGATCGTGTAGTCCTCGGCCTTGTCCAACAAATCATAGGTGTAGCGCGAGTACCGGACATAGGCGATGAAGACGGGCCGCCCCCAGATGACACCGATGTGGCCCCAGGCGATGGTCATCGTGTTCACCCTGCCCTCGGTGTCTTTTGTGGTGATGAACACACCTTTCGGCAGTTGTCGCAAGAAATCCTCGGCGTGTTCATGAAAACGTTCATGATATTCGTCAACCATGGAAAATCCTCCTCATTTCAAGTAGATGTCACGATATTTCTCTTTCAGATAACGTGCGTAGTATTGCGGGTTGAAAGGCTCCCCCGTCAGGGCGACGAGGATTTCTTCCGGTGTCTTCGACTTCCCGTAACAATGCACTTTTTCCTTGAGGAATCCGTTGATTTCGGCGATATCGTCCTCGCGGATGAGTCTTTCGAAATCAAGCTCCTCCTTGATCGTGTAATAGATCTGGGCCGCATACGCACTGCCGAGCGCATAGGTCGGGAAATAACCGAACATGCCCGTGCTCCAGTGCACATCCTGGAGGATGCCGTCGCTCGGCTTCTCGACATCGAGATTCAGATATTGTTTCATCTTCTTGTTCCAGATGGTGGGCAGTTCGTCGACGTCCACTTCGTCATCGAAGATCATCCGTTCGATCTCATAGCGGATGAGGATGTGCAGCGGATAGGTCAGTTCGTCGGCTTCGACCCGGATGAAGGTCTCATCGACGCGATTGGCCGCCCGGAAGAACTCGTCGGCTTCCACGCCTTTCAGTTGGCGCGGGAAGATCTTTTTCAGTGCGTCCAGGTGGGTCTCCCAAAAAGGAAGGCTCCTACCGACGATATTCTCGTAGAAGCGGGACTGTGATTCATGCATACCCATGGAAGCGCCGCTTTTCAAGTTCGTCATGTCGAACATCTCATCTACTTGTTGTTCGTAGAGGGCGTGGCCGAGCTCGTGGATGGCCGCGAAAACCGAAGAGAACAAGTAATCCTCAAGGTAGCGGACCGTGAAACGGACATCCTTGGAATGGGTGTTCCAGGTGAAAGGGTGGACACTCTCTTTGAGAAGACCCCGGTTCTTGTCGAAAGCGAAGACGTCCATGAGGTGCTCGACGAACTTCTTTTGCTTGTCGCGCGGATATGACGCCTTCACGAACGCGGGTGGTTCATCCTCCTTCACGGCGAGAACCTCTTGCGCGAAGGGGGCGATCTCCTCTTTCACGACGCGAAAGAACTCATCATATTTTTCCATGTCCATCCCCTCCTCGAAGTCGTCGAGGAGGACATTGTAAGGATGTTTTTCCGGGTCCCTTTGTTGTGCCATCTTCTTTCGAAAGCCGATGATTTTGTCGAGATACGGTTTGAAGTGGTCGTAATCGTCTTTCTCTTTCGCTTCTTCCCATTCGCGCTGGGAGAGATTCACAAGTCGGGAGTACTCCACATAGTCCTCCCGGGGAATGCGGAGAATCTTGTCGAGATCCTTTTTCGCCTTGCGGATTTCCTTCTTTTGGATCTCATTCAAATCTTCCTGACTATCATGAAGTTCATTGACGATCTCTTGATACTCCTCGGAAGTCGACAAGGCGTAATACTCACCGCTGATGAGCGAGAGCATGTCCGAACGATAAGGGAAACACGCCTTGGGGGCCTCGGTGTTCGAATCCCATGAGGCGATCCCCAAGACGAGCTGATATGCTTTCTGTTTCTTCTGGAGTTCTTTGAAACGGTCGAATCCGTTCATGATATCATCTCCAATGCGACTCAGAAGAGGCCTTCGGCGTTCCCTTCGTCGTCAATATCCATGTCCATGGCCGCGGGCCTTTTGGGAAGACCGGGCATGGTCATCATGTCGCCGGTGAGGGCGACGATGAAGCCGGCACCGATGGAGGGGCTCAGTTCACGGACGGTGATGGTGAAGTCACGGGGCCGTCCGTACTCTTTGGGATCGTCAGAAAGCGAAACCTGGGTCTTCGCCATGCAGATTTGCAATTTGTCCCAACCTTCGCGCTTGAAGCGTCGCAGCTGGTTCTTCGCCTTCTTGGTGTAGTTCACGCCTTTGGCACCGTATGCTTTCTTGGCGATGGACTCGATCTTGTCTTCGAGTGAATCGTCGTCTTCATAGAACCGTTTGAATGTCTGAGTGTTCGTGTCGATCTGTTCGAGGACTTTCTTGGCGAGGTCGACGGCTCCTTCGCCGCCTTTCGCCCAGACTTCGCTGATCGAATAGGGGTGGTTGTTCTCTTCGAGCCAACCTTTGAGAGCCTTGATCTCGTCTTCGGTGTCGTTGACAAAAGGATTGATGGCGACGACATAAGGAAGGTTGAAAGTCTGGATGGTCTCTATGTGTTTTTCGAGGTTTTCGATACCCTTCTTCAAAGCTTCGACGTTTTCTTCGCCGAGGTCGGCCTTCTTCACACCGCCATGCATTTTCAAAGCCCGGACCGTGGCCACGATCACCACGGCGCTCGGTTCGAAACCGGCCTGGCGACTCTTGATGTTGCAGAATTTCTCGGCACCGAGATCCACTCCGAAGCCCGCTTCGGTGATACAGTAATCAGCGAGTTTCCGGCCCATGTTTGTGGCGATGATGCTGTTGCAACCGTGGGCGATGTTGGCGAAAGGTCCGCCGTGCATGAGGGCGGGAGTGTTCTCGAGTGTCTGGACCAGGTTCGGCTTGACGGCGTCTCGGAGGATGAGGGTGACGGCTCCTTCGGCGCCGAGGTCGCCGACGGTCACGACCTTGCGGTCGTAGGTGTTGGCGATGACGATGCGACGGATGCGTTCCTTCAGGTCATGGATGTCCTTGGCGAGACAGAGAACAGCCATGATTTCCGATGCCACGCTGATGTTGAAGCCGTCTTCGCGAGGAATGGAGTTACCTACGCCACCGAGACCCACGACGACTTGGCGGAGAGCGCGGTCGTTCATGTCGAGAGCGCGTTTCCAGGTGATGCGTCGGGGATCGATGTTCAAATCGTTCCCTTGATGGATATGGTTGTCGATCATGGCGGCGATAGCGTTTGTCGCCGTGGTGACGGCGTGGATGTCACCGGTGAAATGGAGGTTGATATCCTCCATGGGGACGACTTGGGCGTGTCCGCCACCGGCGGCTCCGCCCTTCACGCCCATGACGGGACCGAAAGAGGGTTCCCTGAGAGCGATGATGGCATTCTTGCCGAGCTTGCCGAAAGCTTGGCCCAATCCGACGGTCGTCGTGGATTTGCCTTCGCCGGCCGGAGTCGGGGTGATGGCCGAGACCAATATCACTTTCCCGTCCTTCTTGTCCTTGTGGCGTTCCAAGGCCTCAAGTTTGATTTTGGCCTTGTAACCGCCGTAGCGCTCGATGTCCTTCTCTTCGAGACCGATCTGTTCGGCGATTTCGCCGATGTCTTTCATCGAGGCTTGTTGTGCAATCTTCAGATCATTGTTGACCATGTGTTGTACCTCCAAAATGAGAATATGTATACGCTTTCTAAATCACTCTTTTTCTATTATCACACAAATGATGTGCAAATTCAACAACTCCTTTGCCCTCCCGCCCCTATCTCTCAAGCTTCCCTTGGTGTATAATGAAACCAAGAAGTCGGCCGGCGAAAGAAGGGATCAACAATGGCCTATGATGTGCTCGTCCATCCCTCCAAACTCCAGGGACACGTCCGTGTCCCGCCTTCGAAAAGCCTGTTGCACCGGGCGCTCATTTCGGCGTTGTTGTCTCGCGGGGTCAGTGTCATTTTCCCGTTTGTGGAAAGCGACGACATCCTGGCCACTCTCAACGTCTTGAAGGCTTTCGGGGCTTCATGGAAAATAAAGGATGACCGTTTGCGGGTGAAGGGCGTCGGTCGCCCGCGACCGCCGAAAAGACCCATAGAGGTCAAAGCTTCGGCTTCTTCATTGCGTTTCGCCATTCCCCTGGCGATGCTGACGGGAAGCGAGGTTACCTTCTTGATGGACGAATCATTGGCCAACCGACCTCTCGACCCTTATGTTGCGCTCTTCCCGAATTCTCTGGAAAAGAACGGTCCCCGCCTCGTCGTCCGCCCGAGGCTCACAGGAGGAGATATCGTCCTCGACGGCAGTTTCGGCTCCCAATTCGCAAGTGGTCTCCTCTTCGCTCTCCCCTTTTTGGACGAAACATCCACTCTCCACATCAAAAACCCCACCTCCAGGCCCTATATCGATCTCACCGTGGACACGCTCGAAAACGCCGGTATCAGAATCATAAAACAAAACGACGCTTTCCGCATACCACCCGCACAAGACTTCCGTCCCCGGGAAATTTTCATCGAAGGGGACTACTCGCTGGCTTCGCTCTTCCTTGTCGCCGGACTCCGGAGCACGGGCGTGGAGGTCCATCCGCTCGTGAGCGACTCTTTGCAGGCGGACAGAAACATCATAGAAACCATCCGGAACGCCGGTGGCAAGATCATCCACACCGAAGACGGTTACCGGAGCAGTTCGTCAAGAACCTCGGCTTTCATCACCGAGGTCGAGGACAATCCCGATCTCATCTTCGCTCTCGCCCTCCTCGCTTCGCTTTCGGAAGGAGAGAGCATCATCCACCACACGGAAAGATTGCGCTTCAAAGAAAGCGACCGGATCAAGAGCATCTTCGAACTCCTGAAGAAACTACATGTGGATATCGTGGTGGAAGAGGATTTCCTCCGTGTACGTGGTCCCGTATCCCGTTTTTCCGGGGCTTCCATCGACAGCCATGACGACCATCGCCTTGTCATGTTGGCAGCCATAGCGGGGACCATGGCCAGCGGTCCCGTACACATACTCCATGCGGAAGCGGTGCACAAGTCCTACCCCGCTTTTTTCCAAGACCTCGGGGCTTTGGGAGCGAACCTTTCCATCGTGAAGAGGAGGGATATCGCTTGAAAATGACCATGAAAGGTGTCCGGGGTGACTATGTCTATCATATCGGTGACCGCATCTTGACCGGACTGGACTCTTTGGTGGAAGACGGCCTTCCTTCCTTCATCATTGTCGATGCGAACATCCCCGAGACCGTCGTCCGCACCGTTGAACAAACATTATCGGTTTCCGGACGTTTCACAGTCCCCGCCGGCGAAGCTTCCAAGACGCTCCGGACCTATGAAAGGATCATCGACGCCCTCCAGGATGCGGGACTCCCGCGTGAAGCAAGAATCGTGGCTTTGGGCGGCGGCATGGTGAACGACCTCGCCGGATTTGTGGCAGCGACTTACAAACGGGGGGTGCGGCTTTTGCTTGTTCCCACGAGTCTCATCGCCATGGCGGATGCCTCCGTGGGCGGAAAATTCGCGTTGAACACATACCAATCGAAGAATGCGATCGGGACTTTTTACACCCCGGAGGCGGTCATAGCCGACACATCGACGTTGACGAGCCTTCCCGACAGAGAACTCGCCAGTGGCATGGCGGAAATCGTGAAAATCGCCCTTTTGCATGATGCCGACTTTTTCCGGCATCTGCGGCACGACACCGTATCCCCGCGAGACCCCGGTCTCATCCGGAAAGCGGTAAAACTGAAGCAAGACATCGTGGAACGAGATTTCTACGACCATGGTGAGCGCGCCATCCTGAATTACGGCCACCTGATCGCCCACGCCCTCGAGCACCTTCATGAAGGATCTTTCCTCCATGGCGAATGCGTCGCTTTCGGGATGCACCTCATGGCCCGGGACAAGCCTTTCCATGAAGACCTGCAGAAAGTCTTGGCCCGCTTCGGCCTACATAGGGACATTCCTTATGAAAAAGATGAGTTGCTTTCTTTCATCCCTCACGACAAGAAACGCCACAAAGATGACATATATGTGACAGCTGATGTAGAACAACCGGGAAATGGCTTCCTTAAGACTTTTTCTTTTCAAGAACTCAAGGATATGATCCCCGAAGGAGGACCGTCATGAGTACATTCGGAAAAGCGGTGGAAGTGAGTCTTTTCGGTGAGAGTCACGGCCCGGGCGTGGGCATAACCATCCATAACCTGCCGCCGGGCATCAGAATCGACAGGGACAACCTCGAAAAAATCCTCGAAGCAAGGCGTCCGAAGCATTCTTTTTCGACCAAACGAAAAGAAGCGGACCGTTTCGACATCTTGAGCGGTCTCTTTGAAAATGTCACCACGGGAGCCCCGCTCACGTTCTTCATCGAGAACAGCGCCGCCGATGACAGCGAATATGAGAAAGGCCGTATACGGCCCTCTCATGCGGACTACCCGGCATATCTGAAAGCCCGTGGACATCCCGACCACCGCGGGGGCGGTCACTTTTCCGGTCGTTTGACGGCCCCGTTGGTGCTTGTGGGAGCCGTGTCGGAAACGATCCTCGCCAAACGCGGCGTCACCGTGGGCTCCCACATCAGACGGATCCATTCTCTGGAAGGGTCGTCATTCCGCGATTCCCCCCCTGATGAAGAGAAACTAAAAACCCTATCGGCAAGCGATTTCCCGGTTATCATGCCGGATGATGAAAAACGTTTCTTGGAAAGAATCCGTCAAGCTCATGAGGCGGGCGACAGCGTGGGCGGCATCGCCGAGACCGCCATCATCGGTCATGACACCGCCCTCGGAGAACCTTTCTTCGATTCGTTCGAAAGCCTTCTTTCGCATCTCCTCTTTTCGATTCCCGGCGTCAAAGGGGTCTCGTTCGGTCTGGGCTTCACCGCCTCCCGGCGCATGGGCAGTGAAGTGAACGACCCGTTGCGTTATGAAGGCTCCCGTGTGTCCTTTTTGAAAAACGACGCCGGCGGTATCCTCGGGGGGTTGTCGACCGGGATGCCGATCATCTTCCAAACAGCTTTCAAACCGACCCCTTCGATCGCCAAAAAACAACAATCCGTCGATGTGGAGAAAGGCAAGAACACGACTGTCGAAAGTTCGCCCCGACATGATGCTTGCCTGCTTCCGAGGGTCCTTCCCGTCGTGAACGCTCTCGCCTATTATTGTGTGTTGGAACTCACTATCCGCAAGGAGGGTCTGGAATGGACAAGATGAAAGCCTACCGCGACCGCATCGACAAGTTGGACGATATCATCCTCTCCGCCTTGGAAGAACGCTTCTCCATCGCCGAAGAGGTCGGTGTCTGGAAAAAGAGACAAGGCCTCCCCTTACAGGATGTGAAGCGGGAAGAAGAAATCTATGATAGAATAAGCGCATACCGTCACAGTGACGTGCTGAAGAAGGTCTATGCGACAGTGCTCGCCGAAAGTCGCCGTTTGCAGGAGTGAGGTGTCTTAAGATGTATGGATTGTTGGGAAGATCACTGTCCCACAGCTTCTCCAAGACCATCCACGAACATCTCAAAGATGGTTTGACCTACCATCTCTATGAAACGGCCGATGTGAGATCCTTCTTGCAGTTGAAGTCTTTCCGGGGCCTAAACGTGACCCATCCCTACAAAAAAGACGTGATGGGTCTCCTCGATGGTCTCGCTGACACGGCAGAAAAGACGGGGATCGTCAACACAATCATCCAACAAGATGGCAAGCTCATCGGACACAACACCGACTACCTCGCGTTGGTGGCTTTCATCTGTCGTCATTTCCCGAGCGGAAAAATGAAAGTGGCAATCATGGGAAATGGCGCCACCATGCGCTCGACAAAAATCGCTCTGACAACTTGCAATCACACCGACATCGATGTTTTCGCCCGAAATCCCCAAGCGGGCGAACATCCTCTTGACAAGCTGGAAGGGTCCTATGATATCCTCATCAACACGACTCCTGTCGGCATGTATCCGGACAATGAGGACATCCTTCCGGTCGACTGGGACCGGCTTCCGAACTTGCACCTCGTCTTCGATGTCATCTACAACCCCTTGAAAACCCGCCTTCTCCAAAAAGCCGAAGCCGCGGGGATCACCATCCGCAACGGGTTGGAGATGCTTGTCCGCCAAGCGGCGGAAAGCCAAGCTCTCTTCTTTGGAGAACGCCATGACGAAAAGACCGTCATGACGGCTTTGAAAATGTTCGAGCGACGGTTCCAAAACATCGTCCTCATCGGCCTGCCTTTCGCCGGTAAGACCCATTACGGCCTCCGCTTGGCCAAAGAGACGGACAAGCCCTTCATCGACATCGACTTGGCGATCGAAAAACAACAAGGGACTTCCGTCGAGAACATCTTCCGCATGAAAGGCGAAAAGACCTTCCGAAAACTCGAAAAGGAGAAGGTCAAGGAAATCGCGAAAGGCAACGGCCAGTGGATCGCCCCGGGCGGCGGCATCGTCGAGGACGAAGAAGCGATGCTCGCCCTGAAACAAAACGGCGTGGTGGTTTTTCTCGACCTCGATGAAAACATCCTCACTGCGGAGAATCTGAAAAACCGTCCGCTCATCGAGGACATGGCCGATCTCAAGGAGTTGAAACAAAAGCGTCAACATCTCTACGAACAATACGCCGATGTTACCGTCGCCAAGGACACTTGGCATGAAAAGACGATCGTCGGACGGATCAAGGAGGCCCTCGATGCGCATCTTGATTCTTAACGGACCCAATCTCAATCTATTGGGCCGTAGAGAACCGGAGATCTATGGTGAAAGAGACTACGAAGAAACCATGCGGGATGTCGCCGCATTCGCCTCGCAGTTGGGCTTTTCCGTCGATATCCGTCAGACGAACCACGAGGGCAGACTCATCGATTGGCTCCATGAAGCGGATGCCGAAGGGATCGACGCCGTCATTTTGAACCCGGGGGCCCTCACCCATTATTCCTACGCTCTCCACGACGCCATTGTGGGCGTTGATACAATCGTCTACGAAGTTCATCTCAGTGACCCGAAAAAGCGAAAAGAGCCTTTCCGTCATCACTCCGTCATCAAGGATGCTTGTGCCTACACTTTTGCCGGAGAAGGAATCGGAAGTTACAAAAAGGCCTTGGAACATTTGCGAAAGGAATGGTCGTCTTGATCATCATCCTCGATGTCGACGCCTCAACCGAAGAGCTGGAACGCGACCTCCACGACAAAGGATATGTCGTCCACACCCTCAAAGGGGACACCCATGTCCTCCTCTATGTCATGGGCGACACGACAGAACTCGAATCCCGGGCCTTGAACGCCCACGACGGTGTGGTCGACGTGATCCGCACCAAAGAGCCCTACCGTTATGTGAACCGCCCCCTTCCGAAAGAGCGTCCCCTGCGCATCGGGAAGAGACGGTTCAGCGAGATGACACCCTTCATCATCGCCGGTCCCTGTGCCGTCGAAAGCGCTGAACAGATCGCGAAGATCGCCGCCACGGTCGCAAAGGCGGGAGCCCATGCGCTCAGAGGCGGGGCCTTCAAACCCCGTACGAGCCCCCATTCCTTCCAGGGACTCGAACGCGAAGGTCTCATCCACCTGAGGAAGGCCGCCGATGAAGCCGGTCTCTACGCCGTGAGTGAAATCACCGACAAGGAGGACCTCTCGTTCTTCGAAGAGCACGTCGACATCATCCAAGTCGGCGCGAGGAACATGCAGAACTACGACCTGCTCAAGGCGCTGGGCAAGGCGAAGAAACCCGTTCTTCTGAAACGCGGATTTGCCAACACCGTCGAAGAATGGCTCTTGAGTGCCGAGTATCTTCTCATGCACGGGAACCCGGATGTCATCCTCTGTGAACGGGGAATCCGGACGTTCGATTCCGCCACACGCCACACCCTGGATTTGAACGGTATGCTCTATGCGAAACAGATCACCGAGCTCCCGGTCATTGTCGACCCCTCGCACGCNGCCGGTGACTACCGCCTTGTCGAAGGCCTCTCCAAGGCTTCCATCGCCGCCGGGGCGGACGGTCTCATGATCGAAGTCCACAACAACCCCTTCCAGGCTTTCAGCGACGGCGCACAATCTTTGAAACCGAAGCGCTTCGAGAAACTCATGAGGGCCATCACCGCCTATACGGAATGAATCGTCGGTTTTGCAATGAGGGGAAATATGGTATAATTCGCTTGGATACGTATGAAAAAACCGCCATCCGCGATTTTCACCCTTGAATTCATGAAGGAGGAGCCCATGCGCAACGTCGTCATCATCGCCCGCCTTGTCCTCATCGCCACATTCGCCGTCTATTTCATCGGTATCTACGCCCATGTGTTCGTCGACGCCCGATGGGCCGAAATCCTGTCGACCGTCGTCTTCTTCTACACGTTCATCTTCCATCCCCTGGTCTTCTTCCTCATCGGCAGGAAACTCATCAAGTTGAGCACGGCCGACACCGTGCCGCTATGCCTTATGGTTCTGTTGTTGGTCCTTCCCTTGATCCCGACGACCTATGTCATCACCGTCACCGCCCTCGACTGGGCCGGTGAACTTCCCACCATCACTGCCTTGGACATCGTCTTCATCGTCTTCGAGGCGGCGGCGCTGCTCGCCGGGATTCTCGTGTTCTCCTATTATCTACGGCGTTTTGCGAAACGCATCATCATCAACCGGGACTTGATCTCGATGCATCACTACCTTTTCGGGACCCTCATCTACTTCTATTTCATCCGGTTGACGCTGATCTCGTCTCTGCTTGTCACAAGAGTGTGAACCCATCACATAAGATGAAACCCCGGCTGCTCGGCCGGGGTTTTTCATATGCTTTCCAACAAGGGGACGATCAATTCGAGCGGATGCTTTGAAACTTTGCCCTTCTCGATCATGATCGAGAGCCTTCCTTGTCGATAGGAGAGATGGATGAAACGCGACAGTTCGTTCGCCTTTCCGAAAAGCAGGTCGCCATGGATGTCTCTACTGGCATCCTTTGATAGCGTGAAGACGATCTTGCGGGAATCTTCCCTGACCTTTTCCACATCCTTCGCCAGGGCGAGATTCTCATACAATTTCGCGAGCATGTAGATGCGCATGTCTTCGGGAAGCGGACCGAACCGGTCTTCACATTCCTCTTGCAAGGCCTGCATCTCTTCACGGTCTTCCAAAGCGGCGATGCGCCGGTGGAAGGCCACTCTCTGGTCATCGTCGGGTATGTAGTCTATGGGGATGGAGCGACTGACAGCGAGTTTCAGGCCCTTTCTTCTTTCTTCGGTGACTTGGGAAGATTCGGACGGGGTCTCGCTCTTGGCCTTGTCGATCTCCTCTTTCAGGATCTCCATGAAGAGGTCGATGCCGACGCTGTCGATGAAGCCGGACTGTTCGGTGCCGAGGAGGTCTCCCGCTCCGCGGATGGCTAAATCCCTCTGGGCGATCTTGTAGCCGCTGCCGAGTTCGGTGAACTCCTTGATGGCCTGTAAGCGTTTGGCCGCCTCCTCGTTGAGTTTCTTCTCCTTGTCGTACATGAGATAGCTGTAGGCGATGCGGTTGCTTCGGCCGACACGTCCGCGGATCTGATAGAGTTGGGCCAGACCGAGCCGGTCGGCGTCATGGACGATCAACGTGTTGGCATTGGGGATGTCCAGACCGGTCTCGATGATGGTCGTGGAGACGAGCACGTCGAAATGATGGTCGAGAAAGCCTCGCATCACGTTTTCGAGCTTGAACCTCTCCATCTGACCGTGAGCGACCCCGATGCGGGCGTCGGGGACAAGCCGGCGCAAGTTGTGGGCCACCTCGTCGATCGTCTCGATGCGGTTGTGGAGGTAGAAGACCTGTCCTTCCCTTCCCAGTTCGCGTTCGATGGCGTCTTTGATGACGTGGTCGTTCCGCCTCAGGACATAGGTCTGTACGGGGAAACGGTCCTTGGGCGGGGTCTCGATGACACTCATCTGTTTGACGTCGGTCATCGCCATCTGCAGAGTTCTCGGGATCGGTGTCGCCGACAACGACAAAACGTCGATGTCCAATTTCAGTTGTTTGATCCTCTCCTTGTGTTCGACGCCGAATCGTTGTTCTTCGTCGACGATGAGCAGGCCGAGGTCTTTATAGCGTATGTCTTTCGAAAGCAATCGGTGGGTGCCGATGATGACATCGACCGTGCCTTCCTCGATCCCCTTGATGAACTCTTTCTGTCTTTTCCTTCTGACAAAACGATTCAAAAGGGCCACTTTCACCCCGTGGGCCTCGAGTCGGTCCTTGAAGGTGTAATAGTGCTGTCTTGAAAGGACGGTCGTGGGGGCGAGATAGACGGCCTGCTTGTTGTCGAGGACGGCTTTGAAGGCGGCCCGGAGGGCCACTTCCGTCTTGCCGTAGCCGACATCGCCGCAGATGAGCCTGTCCATCGGCGTCTCGCTTTCCATGTCGGCTTTCACGGCTTCGATCGCTTTCTTTTGATCATCGGTCTCTTCGTACTGAAACTCCGCTTCGAAGTCCGTCATCAGATCCGTGTCTTCGCTGAAAGCGTGTCCCTTCACGCGCTTTCTCGCCGCATAGAGCTCGATGAGGCCCGCGGCGATGTCGGCGGCCTTCTTGCGGACCCGACGTTTCGTTTTCGCCCATTCGGTGCTGCCGAGCTTGTTGAGTTTGGGGACCGTCCCTTCCCCGGCCACGAAACGCTGGATGAGATGAATGCTCTCGACGGGGATGTAGAGTTTGTCGTCCCCCTTGTAGGCGATGACGATATAGTCGTTCGTCTTGTCCTGTACCTCCATGGTCTCGATGCCGAGGAATCTGCCGATCCCGTGGTCGTAGTGGACGATGTAGTCGCCTTTTTGCAGGGACTCGGCCGTGGGGACCCTTTCTGTATCCTTGAACACCCGTCGGCGGCGTTTGGCCGTCTTCGGTGAGACCTCCTTGAAGATGTCGGTGTCCGAAACAAGAACGAAAGAGGCGTCGAACCATTCGAACGAGAGGGGGTTCTCCCGGACGACGAGGTTCACTTTCTTCTTGAACGGTTCATCGGAGCTTCCCAAGATTTGATAGGGGACCTTCCCCTCGAGCAGACCGGCGAGCCGGTCGAGGCGTTTCTCGTCGCTGAGGGTCACGAGGACGGTCACATGCCCTTCGTAACGCTTGAGGTCCTTCATGAACATGTGGATGTTGTTGTTGTAGCGGATTCCTTCTTTGACACGCAAAGGAATGCGTACGGAAGAAGCCTCCTCCATCGGCAGGGGATTCAGGGCGATCCGTTTATCGTAGGTGATCCTGTCGGGATCCTTGAGGAAAGAGAATCCCAGTCGGGGATAGTCGCCCGCCTCCATCATCCATTCGGCGAGATCATCCCGGATGTGGGCGTAGGCGCTCTTGATCCGTTCATGGTCGATGGTCACAAGCAAAGGGTCGTCCAGATAGTCGGCGATGGTTTCCGGCTCTTCATCCATAAAAGCCATATAGCGACCCAACTGGTCTTTCTTCTCATGGTTCTCCAAGGCTTCCAATTCTTCGTTGACCCTGTTTTTCGTCTCCGCGGAGAAATCCTCCCGTTCAAATTTGCGGCGGACGTTGTTCTCGATGACGGCGAAATCTTCGGCCGTATAGAAAAACTCGTCCCGCGGCGTCAGGGTGAAGGAGTCGATCCTCTCTTGGGAGCGTTGGGTCTTGACATCGAAATGCCGGAGCGAGTCGATCTCCGTGTCGAAAAAATCGATGCGCACCGGTTGGTCGTGGTCGGGAAGATAGATGTCGACGATACTGCCCCGATGAGCGAACTCCCCCACCTTCTCCACTGTCGGTGTGGCTTGATAGCCGAGTTCGACGAGTCTTGTGAAGAACGTCTCGAAATCGACATCGTCCCCGACCTTGAAGGTCGCATATACATCTTCGAAACGCTGGCGGGGAAGAAGGTGTTTCACGAGGCCGGTGGTGTGTGTCACGATGAGTCGCTTGTTCTTTCCGAAGAGGTTCCTCACCGTCTCGAGCCGCTGGAATTTCAGATCCTCGCTCATCGCGAGCATCTCGGTGGTCAGAAACTCGTCTTGCGGAAAGAAGCCCACCTCCGTGTCAAGCAAGGTGGTGAGGCTGTCATAGGTCTTTTGGGCATGATAGAGGTTGTGGTTGACGACGAGGATGTCCCGTTCGGTCATGTGATGCAAGGCGATGACGAAAAACACGGCGAACGCTTCCGTGGTGTTGGTGATTTCGATGGTTCGTTTCGTCTTCAGCGCTTCGGAAAAACTACGGAGAACCTCCGTGTCTTCCAACAACGAGAGCAGTCT
>SL_5KL_010_SEDDRAFT_10000083_pt1 | contig 51179 bp, 52 predicted proteins | sample SodLakKL_010_SED_FD_9118 | JGI IMG/M metagenome (IMG submission 9118)
CGATTATTATGGTCATGCTGCTCGGTTTCATGTATCCGAACGAAGATACCGATGAAGACGAAAAAGATCAAGATCAGGAATCAGAAAATAGGGCTGACCCGGATCCTCCGGAACCGGAACCCGGCGAATCAGCACCGCCCGAAGATAAATTTGAGCAGGATAAAGTCATTGATCAACCGGATGATCAGGACGAGCAATCAAATAAACAATTACAAGAAAGTGAAGAGATTCAGAACGGGGAAGAAAAAAAGGATCCCGAATCCGGTGCATCTGAATCTAAGACAACTGATAGTGACAATTATGATGAGGAGGGTAAAGGTTATGACCCAAATACCAAACCATGATTTAATCGTAACCATTGTCAAAAAAGGCTGTTGCGAGAGGATTATCCGGGCCTCTAATGAAGCCGGAGCTGAAGGAGCCACCATTATCCCGGCCCGTGGTACGGGTGTTCATGAAAAGAAACAGCTCCTCGGCATCCCTATCGAACCGGAAAAGGAGATTATCCTGACCGTTATTAAAGAAAATAAAACCAAGCAGGTCCTGGATGCCATTATCGAAGCCGGCAACCTTAATAAACCGGCGACGGGGATAGCCTTCGTTCTGGAATTAAAGCAGGTGGTCGGAGTTGTGCACCTGGTTAAACAATTAAGACTGGACCCGGAACAGGCTCAAAAATAAATTCAGGAGGATCATATCCCCCTGAATTTGTAAAACAAATCATTTTCGCGTCATGCTACAATTTTTTAAATTCATCCTTTCCTGCCCCGCATACCGGGCAGACCCAATCATCTGGGAGATCTTCAAAAGCAGTGCCCGGGGCGATACCCCCATCGCTGTCTCCCTCGGAGGGATCATATACATAACCACATACTTCACATTCCCATTTATCCATGCAGTAATCCTCCTTCCAGGTGTTTTAACGCTTATGTATAAAAATACTATTTTTTATGTGGATTTTCCTGCCTGTTTTAAAAAATGAACTAACTATAATATTTCCGGAGGGACAACAACTCATGTTAGCTAAAGTAGATTCCTGTACAATTATCGGTATTGAAGGAGTGCCGCTTGAAATAGAAGTCGATATAACAGACGGACTTCCTGCTTTTGATATTATCGGGCTGCCCGATGCCTCTGTAAGAGAAGCCAAGGAAAGGGTCCGGGCCGCGATTCGCAACAGCGGCTTTGACTTTCCCTATTCAAGGGTCACCGTCAACCTGGCCCCTGCTGACCTGAAAAAAGAAGGCTCTTCCTTTGACCTGGCCATAGCTGTCGGTTTTCTGGCCGCAACCAGGCAAATACCCCGCTCTGAAAAACTGGAAACTGGAGTTTTCATTGGTGAGCTGTCACTGGACGGAAATTTGCGCAGCATCACCGGTACGCTTGCCATTGCGCTGTCCATGTCAGGACTTCCTTCACATTATAATAAAACCCTCTACCTGCCTGAATCTAACGGACCCGAAGCGGCCCTGGCCGATGGCCTTAAGATTATCGGCGCTTCTAACCTGGAGCAGCTAGTCCGCCATCTGCGTGGGGAAGAAGAGCTTCCGCCGGCTAGATATTTATCCCAGGATAACTATAATAATGAAGCTTCAGAGTATGATTTCGGTGAAGTCAAGGGCCAGGAAATGGCCAAGCGGGCCTTAGAAATAGCTGCCGCCGGAGCCCACAACATACTTCTTTACGGACCTCCGGGCAGCGGAAAAACAATGCTTGCCCGCAGAATTCCTTCCATCCTTCCCGCTCCCGGTAGGGAGGAAGTTCTGGAAATAACCAGGATTCACAGCGTCGCCGGCCAGTTAAATTCAAGGCGGCCCATTCTTACCAGGCCTCCCTTTCGCAGCCCCCACCACAGCGCCTCTATGGCAGGAGTTATCGGCGGCGGCAAGGCTCCCCGCCCCGGCGAAGTTACACTTGCTCACAGGGGAGTCCTCTTTTTAGATGAAATGCCCGAATACAGCCGGGAAATACTGGAAGCTTTAAGGCAGCCTCTTGAAGATAGGGAAGTGACTGTAACACGCTTAATGGCTACTGTTACTTACCCGGCCGACTTCATGCTAATCGGTTCTATGAACCCTTGTCCCTGCGGCAATTACGGCGATCCCCGCCTGGAATGCCGCTGTAGCCCTAACCAGATCCTCCGTTACAGAAATAAGTTATCCGGACCGCTGATGGACCGCCTCGACCTCCATGTAGAGGTGCCGGCCATTAAATTCGAGCAGCTGGAGCGCAAAGAACAGGGCGAAAGCTCGGCCCAGATTCGCGTCCGGGTTGAAGAAGCCCGTTTAGGACAGCGGAAACGCTACAAAAAAATAGCGGCGACCACCAACGCTCAACTGCGCTCGAAATACTTCAAACAGTACTGCCCCCTTGCGACGGGTGCCCGCAGCCTTTTGCACCAGGCTTTCCAAAGCCTGGGCCTGTCCATGCGGGCCCACGACCGTATCATCAGGGTAGCCCGCACCATTGCCGATTTGGACAACTCAGAAATAATCGATATCCCCCACATCGCCGAAGCAGTCCAGTACCGGAGCCTTGACCGGCAAAATTAATGTCAAAGGGACGGTTCTTTTGACATAAAAACATGTCATAGTGACACTTTTTTTGACAACATTTTAAATTGGGGAGAGAGAGCTTATGCCTAGAACTGCCAGGGAAAAAAGCGAAACTGCAGTTTACCATATCATGATGAGAGGTAACAATCGCCACAATATATTTAACAGCTTTGAAGACAAAAACAGGATTACAGAAATAATACATGAAAAAGTCTTCAATGACGAAGCTTTTCTCCATGCTTACTGTATCATGGACAATCACTTCCATATGATCGTCAGGGAAGGAATTGCTCCAATCTCGCGAACTATGAAAAGAATAGGCACCAGTTATGCCTCGTATTATAATAAAAACCATGGCAAAATAGGACACGTATTTCAAGATCGCTTTAAAAGTGAAGTAATCGAAAGTGAAAAACGCTTATTAGCTGCAGTTCGCTATGTACACAGGAATCCGGTAAAAGCCGGCATATCAGATCTGAACTCGTATAAATGGAGCAGCTATATTAAATATTTAGACGTAAACTTCGCCAATAAACCCGGTATAAAAGAAATACTGCAAATATCATCAAATGATCCAAAACAGGCAATAAAAGCATTTATTGAGTTTCATAAAGAAAAAACGGAGGAAAAATTTATAGACGTAAAAGAACTCTCCGCCGAAGAGGCCAGAATAATGGCAGATAATTATCTTAAAGAGGCCGGTATAAGTAAAAGCAAACTAAAAAACAGAGAAAACAAGACCCTACTTGAGAACCTGGTACTTAAACTGGCAAAACAGTCGGATTTGTCACTGCGGGAAATTGCGGCCATGCTGGAACAAAACAGGGAAACCGTAAGAAGAATAATGTCAAAAGAACCGTCCCTATGACATACTATGACATGACATATGACATGAAAATAAAGGTATATACCGCTAAACGGCATATACCTTATTTTAAATTACTTACAGCTGTTTATATAATGTGGCAGGTTACTCTTTCGATTCAGTTTCACTGATTTTATTAAGCCTGCTGTCCAATCTGGCGATTTTCTCTTTTAGTCTTTCAGCCTGTTCTTTTAAAAATTCTTTTTCATCTTGGTAGGCTTTTGAGTAGTAATTTCCCGGATTATAATAACTTCCGAACCTTCTTCCCGGAAAGGGGTTTGCAAAACCCGGCCGGTGATAACCTGCGCAAAACCCGGTTGCTCGACCGGTACGAGAACCTAAACCCATGGGCCCTGTTCCATCTCCGCCTGGCATAATTACCGCACCTCCCTTGCTTCGATTATCAGCAGAGTCTACCACCACCAGCGGCGGCAGCCCCTCCTACCCCGGCCTCGGCCCCAGCCTCGCATGGACTCCAGGCCAATTGAATGGCGGCCATAGGGGTGGTATGCACCGTATCCGTAAACGGGGCCGGGATTTCCGGTATAACTGTAACCCGGTGGGCAGTATCCGAAACCTCCTCCTGTCACCGGTCCCCTGCCCATAGGGCCTGTTCCATCAAAACCAGGCATTTTAAAAACCTCCTTTCCCAATCTTATTTCATATACAAAACAAGAGTTGCCCTTTTTCCAATAGGCCCGGAGCTAATTAATAAATATTTATGCCATTTCAATTGGCTTTTTTCAACACTTGGTTGAACATATCGGTTATGTTACTGAAAAGCTCAACCTTGTAATCTTCAATAGCTCCTCTATCACCAAGCCGGGATAGCTCGGGATCGAGAGGCAAGCATCCCAGCAACTTCATTCCCGTAGCAGCGGCCACTTCTTCGGCCCTGCTTTCTCCGAACATTTCGATTTTTTGACCGCAGTGAGGACAAACCATGCCGCTCATATTTTCTACCAGGCCCAAGGTAGGGACATTCATCATTTGGGCCATTCTTATGGCTTTTTTAACCACCATTACCGCCAAATCCTGGGGAGATGAAACAATAACCAATCCATCCAGCGGGAGAGATTGCAAAACAGTGAGCGGGGCATCACCTGTGCCCGGGGGCAAATCAACAATCAAATAGTCCAGCTCCCCCCACATAACATCGGTCCAAAATTGCTTTACCGCTCCCCCAATCAACGGACCCCGCCATACTACTGGATCATCTTCATGGGGCAGCAGCAGGTTTAGCGAAACTACTTTGATACCGAACCTGCTTAAAGACGGCTTTATTTTGCCGTTTTCAATTTCTGCTTGCCGACTTAACCCAAAAAGTTTTGGGATACTTGGCCCGGTAATATCGGCGTCAAGCAGGCCGGTCCTTAATCCCTGCTTGGCGAGAGCAACAGCCAGCAGGGCGGAAACAGATGATTTGCCCACTCCCCCTTTGCCGCTCATCACGGCAATTACATGTTCGATATGGCTGTTTTCCGGCTGAGACAATTTTTCAATGCCTCCGCCTTTTTCTTCTGACTCTTGTCCTTCAAACTCTTTTCCTTCCATTTCTGCGACCTCCATTCCAATTAATAATGATCTAAATACGATAAGGGTATATATCTATTATTACTATAAACCTATTATGGGTATAAGTCAATAACTCAGGATTGAAAATAGCACGCATAAGTGCTATGCTTAACAAAAGTGAATATTAACAAGGGGAGCTGGGGAAACCCGGCTGAGAAAGAACTGGATTTGTTCTGACCCTTTGACCTGATCTGGATAATGCCAGCGGAGGAAATGTTTAAGCTTGATAAAAAAGCCTTTACCTGGTAGCTGCGGGTGAAGGTTTTTTTATAAGACAGGAGGATACTCAATAATGATGATCTTCTGGGTTATTTTTATAACTGTTGCTTTTACCGTTATGGCTCTTATTTATGTTTATTTAACCCGGGACCGCTTTAAAACGGTCGATTCGTTCCTTACTGCAAGAGGAACTCTGACCACGTGGGTAGCCATGGCTACCGTTTTGGCATCGATTATGGGAGCCTGGATTTTATTCAGTCCGGCGGAGGCCGGCACCTGGGGCGGTTTACTGGCCTTTGGAGGTTATGCCATAGCCCAGGCGCTGGCCGTGATGATGTTTGCCGTGATCGGTCCAAGGTTACGCAAAATTGCCCCCAGGGGCTCTACACTAACCGAGTTTGTGTATTACCGGTATGGCATACCAATGTATATTCTCACTTTAATAAGTTCGGTTTTCTACATGTCTATTTTCCTGGCCGCAGAGTTAACCGGTATCGCCCTGGCAGTCAATTTGATAACCGGTCTTCCCCTCTGGATAACTGCCTTAATAATAGGGGGTGGGACATTAATCTACACAACTTACGGAGGAATACGCGGTTCTATATTTACCGACAGTATTCAAGCTGTAATCATGATCCCGGCCCTGCTAATAGCCTTTTTTGCAGCGGTATATTTTCTTGGCGGCTTTGACAATATTGTATTACACGCTCAAGAAATATCTCCAGACTTACTTGGCTTCGGCCACCGGGGCGGATGGGAATTCGCGGTAACCTTATTAATAGCGGTTATTGCAGCCAACGCATTTCATGCAGGCTTCTGGTCGCGCGTATTTGCCGCCAAAGATGATTCAACAGTTCGTAAATCATTTTTAGTGGCAGGATTACTTGTTGTTCCCATCATGATGCTGGCCGGCTTTTTCGGGATTATGTGGATCATGCTTGAAAAACCTGTTATGCCTTCGGCGGCCTTGTTCGAGGTTATCCTTTCCGCAACCCCCTCCTGGGTGGTTGGAATAGTAATTGTTCTTGGCATAGCACTGGTAATGAGCAGCGTAGATACGGTAATTAATGGCATCGCCAATATTCTTACCGTTGACCTGGCCAGATTTAAGAAAGATCTCAGCCCGGGGAATTTAAAGATGTATGCCCGGGTTATTACAGGCCTCATATGTTTGGTGGTTATTATGGTTGCTTCTCAAGGCTACGGCGTCCTCTACCTGTTCTTTATCGCCGACCTGATTTGTGCCGCCGCCCTTGTCCCCTTACTTTATGGACTATACTCGAAACGTTTGCCTGGCTGGGCTGCTGCAATAAGTACAGCCATTGGTCTTTTCACCGGCGCCATATACTTCCCAGACCCAGCTTTCACCAGGGGTAATTTGCTGCTTTCTTTCGCAATGGCCCTGGTCATACCGGCAATATTAACGCTTATCCTGAACCGTTTTGGCAAACCAATAAGCTTTGACGAATTGAGTAAAAAAATCGGAGATGTGCCAAACATAGATGCTAGTTAAGAAATGTTAGTAAAACAATCGGAGATCAAAATAAAGATTTTATTTACAAAAATATTAAAAAGTTTATTACAGAGCGGCCAGCAGTAATACAGTTATTTCTCACCCAAAGTTTTCGGCTTTTCAAAGGCGAGAATAACGGTAGATAAATACCTGAAGGAAAAAGGTATTAGTAAAAGCAAACCAAAAAACAAAAAAATTAAGAGCTTGCGTGAGGATCTCGTACTCGAATTAATAAAACAGCTGGATTATTTTCTGCGGAAAATACAGCCATGCTGGAGCAAAACAGGGAAACTCAAAGAAAAATAATGTCAAAAGAACCGTCCCTTTGACATTAAGAACCGTCCCTTTGACATTTAAACTTAACCTTCTACAGGAGCCCGGGTGGAGGCTACCGGTTGTGTCAAAGTCCCTATACACCTGACACATTTTTAAGCGTGTAAACTGTTTAAAAGATCATAAAATCCGGGTACGGAATTATCTACCGCTTCGGCCCCGCTAATTGTGGATTCCTTTTCTGCAAACAGCGATGCAGTGGCCAGGGCCATGGCAATCCGGTAATCGCCATGACTGTTTAATTCAGCCCCACTTAACTTCTTATTCCCGTTGATTTTGAGCCCGTCCTGGTTTTCTTCTATCGATGCCCCCATTTTGACAAGCTCACGGGCCATGTTTTGCAGGCGCTCGGTTATTTTTGGCCTCAGGTTGGCATCGGCCTTGATCGTTGTCTCTCCATCAGCATAGGCAGCAGCCACCATTACCGCCGGAATATCGTCGATAATTCGGGTAAACATGTCTTCATTCAGTTCTATTCCTGTTAAATTCCCACCGCCTATTACCGCCAGGTCAGCCAGCGGTTCGTTGTTATACTCCCTTTCGTTTTGAATACTGATCTCTGCCCCCATCATCTTCAGGGTATCCATCGCTCCGGTCCTGGATGGATTAATTCCGACATCGTTGAGCTTTAATTCCCCGGCCGGGGCCAGGACCGCTGCCAGGATCAGATAAATGCTCGAAGATATATCACCCGGAATGATCAATTTCTCGCCCCTCAGCCTGGAGGGGCTGCTCAAAGCAATGTGGCGTTCACTTAATTTGTTGATATTGGCACCCAGGTAACGCAGCATCCTTTCTGTGTGATCCCTGGTACAGTAAAGATCGGTTAACTCGGTTATACCCCTGCTGTAAAGGGCGGCGGTAAGCAAAGCTGATTTAACCTGGGCGCTGCCGACGGGCATATCATATTTAAGGGGCATCAGATCATAGCCCCGGATTGAAAGAGGCAATAGATCGTTTTCGCTTCTTCCCTTGATGGTAGCCCCCATTTCCTGTAAAGGCCCGGTAATATGTTTCATGTGATGTTTCTGCAAAGATTCACTCCCGGTAATAGTTGAAAAAAAGAGCTGTCCAGACAGTAATCCTGTCAGTAAGCTGGCTGCTATTTCAGAATGTCCTACATCAAGGACATTGTCCGGTTCTTTAAAACCGCGCAGCCCCTTGCCATAAACCTTCACCTTTTCGCCATCTACTTCATACTCTACTCCCAGTTGACTCAAGCAATCCAGGGTTGCCGATATGTCCCTTGTTTGCATCAGCCCCTCAATCTCCACCGTATCTTCCGTGATAGACGAATAAATCAGGGCCCGATGCGAAATTGATTTGTCGCTGGGAGCTTTCAATTCTCCTTCAATTCTTTCAACAGGCTTAATCTTGACTTCCATTTTTCATACATCCTTTCCGTTAGATTTATTAAAAGTGCCTCAGCAGGCATTTTAATCTTCCTAAAGCGAATTCCATCTGACCTGACCGTTCCTTTGGGAAAATAAAAAAGCTTCCGTCCATCGGGACGAAAGCTCAGGCTTCACGCGGTACCACCCTGGTTGAGCACATTATATGCTCCCCTCTTTTCAGGTACGGGCCGGGGCAATCAGCACATCATCAATTATCGCAAAAAAGATAACAAATGCCGACCGTATACCTCCTTCCTTTTAACGGTGGAAGTTTCCGTCTAAGCCTACTCAACAGCCTCAAATAACTGTTATTTCAGCCTGCAGCTCCAGAGGGAACTTCTCCTGGCTGTTAAACCGCCGGGCTTGCAGCCTCGGCCCGGCTTCTCTGTGTAAAACACTGCCAGTTTACTTTCCTCTCTCATTGCTTTTTTGTGATTAAAAATTGGACCTTATTATACAGCAGTGAATTGACTGCGTCAACTCTTTTTTTGAATTTTGATATCCTATGAATAACACATCATACCGGCAGACATGGTAATTGATCATGTGCCAGAGTCAGTAAAAACGCTTATCAATGACCCGCAGCATTGAAGGCAATGGTAACTGCTTCATCCGCCGACCCGGCCTCGATAATGGCCCGACCCGAAATCCGGTGGGGCGCCTGCAAGACCCAGCTTTTGATGCCGATCACCGGCTTGCCCATTTTTAGGGCCAGAGCAATTTCAGACAGGGTGCCGTATTCTCCGCCGATGGCGATCACGGTGTCTGCTGTGCGGGCAATAATAGCATTGCGGGCTTCACCCAGCCCGGTGGCCACAGCAAAACTAAGGTGCCTGTTTCCCTGGCGATGGTCACTGCCGGGTAAAATACCCAGGACATTTCCGCCTTCCCCGCGGGCTCCTTCCGAAACCGCTTCCATGACGCCGCTTCCGCCGCCGCAGATAACAACCCCTCCCCGGCGGGCGATTTCTTTACCCGTTTCACGGGCCAATATTTTTTCTTCTTCTGTACACTCAGAGCCCCCGACGACGGCAATGTAGTGCATGGGCAATCACCTCGGGCAAATAGAGTCCTTTTTTAACCTTCCAGGATACCGCGAATATGGTTAAGTTTTTCCAAAGCGTGATTATGCCTGTTTAACATGACCGCAACAAGATCGATCCGGCAGGGCAGTTCTTTTCCTTGAAATGATTTCAGGTAATATAGGGCCAACCGGCGCAGGCGGCGCGCTTTTTCGGCAGTAATCGATTCTTCCGGTGCCCCAAATGAAAGGCCGGTGCGGGTACGAACCTCTACCAGAACAATAGTGCCCCGATCCCGGGCCACAATATCTATTTCGCCAAGAGGACAGCGGTAATTTGCCTCCATTATTTCATACCCCTGTTCTTCAAGGTAAGCCCGGGCCGCCTGTTCTCCGGCCAGGCCGACCTGCCGGCGCTTTTTGGTCATTGTTTGCTCCAATTCCTGTGATAGCTCTTTTAAGCCGGGGGCAGTTTTAAAGCACTTACTGCAAACTGCTTAAACCAGCCTGAAAGAACGGCGATGGGCCGGGCAGAGGCCGTATCTGGAGATTGCATGCCGGTGCTCTGCCGTTCCGTAACCCATGTTTCGATTAAAGCCGTAGTGAGGATATTTGTGATGCAGGGCCAGCATCATATTATCCCTGCTCACCTTGGCCAGGACCGAGGCCGCGGCTATCGACATAGAAAGGGTGTCGCCGCCCTTGATAGCTTTTTGCTCAAAGGGACAGTCCCGGATCGGGAAACCGTCTACCAGGATATAATCCGGTTTAATGGAAAGCCTTCCCAGGGCCCTCCTCATAGCCAACAGGGAAGCGGCATGGATGTTCAAATCGTCTATTTCTTCCCGGGTGGCGCCTGCAATGCCGTAGCAGCGGGTATTTAAAACAACTTGATCAAAGATTATTTTTCGGGCCCGCGCTGATAGCTGCTTCGAATCTCTTAAATCATTGATCAGCACGCCGGGCTTTAAAATAACCGCTGCGGCAATTACCGGCCCGGCCAGGGGACCGCGGCCGGCCTCATCCACGCCGGCGACAGCTCTAAAACCTTTTTTGAATAAAAGTTCTTCTTCAATTAACATCCCGCGGAGACGATTTTCTTCCCGCTCCCGGGCTTCTTTTCTCCGGATATGGCTTTTAAGCAGTTCGGCAGCGCCTCTCCTGCCGTCGGCTCTTAGAAGTTCTTTCTCCTCAGGGCTTAATTCAGCTTTCCGATCCAGGAAAGTTTTTATTTCGGCAATGGTCATTTTTTTAAAATCCACCATAAACTCTCCAAAATAAAGCCCGTTAAGAGATTAAGATTATTAAGACTACTGTGGAGGCTCTTCAAGGGTAAAACGGCCCAGGGCGCCTTCCTGGAAATCACGCAGCAAGAGGGCCGCCGTCCTTTCAGTATCAATTCTACCTTCCGACTGCAGGCAGCCCTGGGATATTCCGATCTGTTCAAATATTTGCTCTGCATTTCCTGGTATTAAATCCTGGTATTTCTTAATAAACAGATCTGCTTTTCCTTTTTCCAGGTAGCGACCGATCAGCCACAGGGCGGCGTCATAAATATCCACTCTGCCGGCTGGTATGGCCCCGACCACTGCCAGGGGCATGGTAGTTTTTTCATTGATTTTAGGCTTTAAAATGCCCGGTGTGTCTAAAAGTTCCATCCCGGGCATGATCCGTATCCACTGCTTCCCCCTGGTAATACCGGGGCGGTTGCCGGTCCTGGTTACAGCTTTACGGACAAAAAGATTGATTAAAGTAGATTTGCCGACATTTGGTATGCCGACAAATATCATTCGTAAAGGGCGTATAAACCGACCCGAACGCAACCGGTTTTCTTCTTTTTTCAGGTAATTTAGAATCCGGTTCAGGTCTTGCTTATTTTGAACGCTGAAAGCCATTGCCTCAGTGTCCATATTTTTAAAATAGGCCAGCCATGCCCTGGTGTAAACATTTTCAGCCCGGTCTGATTTATGCAGCAAAACCAGATGCGTTTTATTGTTGATCAACTCGGGGAAAATAGGATTTCGGCTGCTAAAGGGTATTCGGGCATCAAGCAGTTCTATAACCAGGTCTACCGCTTTTAAATCTTCCCGCAGTTGGTTTACCGCCCTGGACATGCTTCCGGGATACCACTGCCCTTTACTCAAGGTTATCCACCTCGGTATCGATGAACCGTGCTTCCCAGGGCGGCCAAAATATTAAGAAAGCTCTCCCTTTCAAGTGCTCCAATGAAATGAAACCAACCCTGGGATCCCTCGAATCCATACTGTTGTGGCGATAATCACCGAGGACAAAAAGAAAACCGGAAGGGACCACTTCCGGCCCGTAATTATACATAAAAACATCCTCATTGAGATAAGGTTCTTCCAGGGCTTGACCATTGACATAGACCAGGCTGTTTCTAATTTCCACCTTATCGCCTTCCACGCCAATGACTCTCTTGATAAAATCTCGTCCGGGTTCATGTTCGAATACAATCACGTCGCCCAGCCGTGGTTCGTCAAAATGATAAACAATTTTGTTGACCATTAATCGTTCTGTTTCCACGAGGGTCGGATACATAGATTTGCCTTCGACGACAAAAACCTCGAACAAAAACATGCGGATCAGCAGAGCCAGAACTACCGCAATCAGAATAGAACGTGTCCAGTCCCAGAGCTCTTTCCACTTGTTCAACCAAATCATCCCCGTTGCAGAAATTAACGGCTTTCTTTAATCCTCGCCGATTTGCCTTTACGCTTGCGCAGGTAATATAACTTGGCCCGGCGCACCTTGCCTTTTCTTACGATTTCAATTCTGTCAATTGACGGCGAATGAACGGGAAAGACCCTTTCTACTCCGATGCCAAATGAAACCCGGCGCACGGTAAATGTTTCCCTGGTCCCGCTGCCCTGGCGCCTGATTACCACACCTTCGAAAGCCTGGGTCCTTTCCCGGTTGCCTTCGATTACCTTGACGTAAACTCTGACCGTATCGCCCGGTGTAAAATGCGGCACATTTTCTTTCGTATTCCGCTTTTCAACTTCTTTTAACAGATCCATCCTCATGACCTCCTATCCAACTCACTGGGTAATTATAACACATTGTTATTATTTAGGACTGCTGCTTTTTGATTTCTTCCAGGTCCTCTTTTTCTTCCGGCAATAGATCTGCTGANTTAAGCAGATCAGGCCGTCTTTCCANGGTCCGTTTCAATGATTGCCTCCTGCGCCAGCGGGCAATTTCGCCATGGTTTCCGGACATTAAAACAGGAGGCACTTCCATNCCCCGGTAAACAGGCGGACGGGTGTAATGGGGGTATTCCAGCAGTGACCCGGAAAAAGATTCATCACCGGAGGCTTCTTCAGCCAGAAAACCGGGCAGTAATCGAATCACCGCGTCAACCACCACGGCTGCCGCCAGTTCTCCACCGGTCATTACATAATCGCCGATGGAGATCTCTTCATCGACCAGGGCGCTGCGAACCCTTTCATCAACCCCTTCATAACGCCCGCAGATCAGGATCAGGTGATTTATTTTTGAAAACTCCCGGGCCCTTTGCTGATCAAATCGGCGTCCCTGGGGTGTTAAAAGCATTACCCGGGAATCATTTTGCCCGGAGTGAGACTTAAGATCTTCCACTGCTTCAAACAACGGTTCCGGCTTTAAAACCATGCCGCAACCTCCGCCATAGGGGTAATCATCTACCTGGCGGTGTCGATCATGAGTATAAGCCCTTAAGTCAACCAGATCGATATCCACAAAGCCCTGGTCAATCGCCCTTTTGATCATACTTTCTTTAAAGGGGCCTTCAAGAATGCCGGGGAAAATGGTTACCACATCGATTTTCATCTTTAAACTGCTCCCTTATAAATCTAGCATTCCCTCCGGCAGCTCAACCACAATGACACCTTTTACAAGATCAACCTGCCTGATAAAATTCTCTACCACCGGTATTAAACTTGTCTGATCTTCATTTCCGGCGCGGGCAATTAAAATCTGATCATGACCCCCACCGCTGATTATCTCGACCACTGTTCCAAGCAGTCTGCCTCCGGTGTCGAACACCTGCAGGTCTTTCAGCTGATCGTGGTAGAATGTCCCCTCCGGGAGAGGCATCCGTTCAGCTTGCGGGATCCTGATCAGGCTGCCGCGAAGTTCTTCCGCCTCATCGCGGGTATCAATTTTCTGGAATTTGATCAGCCAGAACCTGCCGTGCACGGAGGCTTTTTCTACCCTGTGCAATAAGCGCCGGGATTGCTGTTCCACCTCTACCTCTTCCAGCAAGTGGACCCGGTCCGGAAAATCGGAATAGGGATATACTTTCACCATACCTCCTGTACCATGCGGCGAGAGTATTTTTCCTATAACCACATCAAAACCATCGCTCATTGCACTATTTCCACGACGACTTTTTTGTTTTCTTTAACCGCCGCTGCATTGACAACCGTTCTGATCGCTTTGGCTATACGGCCCTGCTTGCCGATTACTTTACCCATGTCGCTTTCCGCAACTCTGAGTTCAAGTATAATCAAGCGGTCACTTTCAATCTGCTGGACATCTACCCGGTCCGGCTCATCGACTAAAGCTCTTGCTATATACTCCAGTAGTTGCTTCATGAATACCACCCTCCTGTAATACTACTTACCAAGGCCGGCTTTATCAAAAAGGGCCTTGACCGTGTTGGAAGGCCTGGCTCCCTTGGAAAGCCACTGTTGGACTTTTTCAGTGTTCACTTCAAAAGTTGTCGGTTTTGTAGTCGGGTTATAATAACCGAGCTCTTCAATAAAGCGGCCGTCCCTTGGGTAACGGGAATCAGCAACCACGATCCGGTAAAACGGTTTCTTTTTTCCTCCCATTCTCTTTAACCTGATTCGTACTGCCAAACTGGTCACCTCCATTATTAAATTGAGTGGTTTAATCCTGCTTGCTATAAAGCTGGCAATCTATTTCAACCGGAATTAATTCCGGGATCTTCAGCCCTTACCTTCTGCCCTGCTGTTATTAAAAAGGAAACCGCTTTTTTATCTTTTTCATTTTTTTGGCCATGCCCTTTTTACCCCCTGAGTTCATCTGCTTGAACATCTTTTGCATCTGGTTAAACTGGTTCAGTAACCGATTTACATCCTGGACGGTAGTCCCGCTGCCTGCTGCGATCCGGCGGCGGCGGCTGCTGTTAAGAAGAGAAGGATTATAGCGTTCCTCCCTGGTCATCGAGCTGATAATGGCCTCGACCCTTTTCAAATTGTTTTCATTCAAAGACATCTGCCGGATTTCTTTTGGAATATTGCCGCCTTCAGGAAGCATGCTCAAGATATCGTCCAGGGAACCCATACTGCGCAGCTGTACCATTTGATCCTTGAAATCTTCAAGGGTAAATTGCTGCTGGCGCAGTTTTTTTTCCATTTCCCTGGCTTTATCCTGGTCTATGGACGCTTCCGCTTTCTCGATCAGGGACAGAACATCGCCCATACCCAGGATCCTTGAAGCCATCCGGTCGGGATAGAAAGGCTCCAGGGCTTCGATTTTTTCGCCAACCCCGACGAATTTAATCGGGCATCCGGTGACTTTACGGACCGAAAGCGCGGCCCCGCCCCTGGTGTCACCGTCAAGTTTGGTCAGGATAACACCGCTCAGACCGACCGCCTCATTGAAAGATGCGGCAGCATTAACCGCATCCTGGCCGGTCATGGCATCAACTACGAGTAAAATTTCATCGGGCTCGATCTCGTTTTTAATAACGCCGATTTCGGACATCATATCCTCGTCTATGTGAAGCCGACCCGCAGTATCAAAGATTGCCACATCACAGTCTTCCCGATCGGCCATTTTTAAACCCTCCCGGCATATCTCCACCGGATCGATTTCCAGATTGCTGTAGTATTTCTCCCCGATCGAATCGCTCAGCACCTCGAGCTGTTTTACCGCCCCGGGCCGGTATATATCGGCCGCTACCAGGAACGGCCTTCTTCCTTCCCGGCGCAGATGCGCAGCCAGTTTGACTGCAGTTGTTGTTTTGCCGGAGCCCTGCAAACCCACCATCATAACCTTAGTGGGCTCTTTGCCCGGGCCGGCCAGGGCGCTCTGCTTATCGCCCATCAGGCTGGTCATTTCTTCATTGACAATTTTTATAACCTGCTGGCCTGGAGTCAAACTGCCCATAACTTCCTGCCCTACCGCTCTTTCCCGGACGGAATTAACAAATTCCTTCACAACTTTAAAATTTACGTCGGCTTCAAGCAGGGCCAGTCTGATTTCACGCATGGCCGCGTCAACATCTTTTTCGCTTAACTTGCCCTTGCCCTTTAACCGGCGAAAAGTATCTTGCAGTTTCTCAGCCAGGTTGGAAAACATGGTCAATATCCACTCCTACTTTTCATTGCTCAAACGCAGGTCGGCAATAATTTCTTTCAGCCTTTTTAGATCCTGCTTATCTAGCTGATTTTGCAACAGCAAACCATCAGCTTCGGCGAGAAGCTCCTGCTGCTCATTAAAAAGCCTGTACAAACCCAGCTTCTCTTCCAGCTTCTCCATTGAATCAAGAGCCCTCTGAATGAGGTCATAAACAGCCTGCCTGCTGGTCTCATTTTCGGAGGCAATTTCAGCCAGGGAATAATTTTCGCTGAAGTAGAGGTGCAGGGTTTTCTGCTGACGCAGGGTCAGCAGGGGCCCATATATATCATACAGCAGGTTAATTCTGTTTAATTGATCGAGCATATTCACCTCTGTAAAGTGTTTTTACTTTACAGAGGAAGTATAGCAAAAAAAAAGACACAAAGCAAATCCTTTTTAAATTCTGCTCTTGTGATGCTTATATTTACCGCTCCCCCTTTAGCTTTCCAGGAGGGCGCGGGCAAAGTCCTCCGGATCAAAAGAAGCCAGGTCTTCCATTTTTTCACCGGTTCCGACATAACAGACCGGTATTCCCAACTCATCCTGGATGTTAATTACGATCCCGCCCCGGGCGGTCCCGTCAAGCTTGGTCAGGATCAGGCCGTCGATGGGAAGGGACTGATTGAAATTTTTAGCCTGGGCCACGGCATTCTGGCCGGTAGTGGCATCGACTACCAGCAAAACCTGGTGGGGGGCGCCGGCAATGTTGCGGCCGATAACCCGGTGAATTTTTTTTAACTCTTCCATCAAATTATACCTGCTGTGAAGGCGGCCGGCGGTATCGCCGATCACTACCTCAATGTTCCTGGCGGTGGCGGCATTCATGGCATCGAAAAAAAGCGCCGAGGGATCTGATCCGGCCTGCTGTTTAATCAGTTCCACCCCTGCTCTTTCGGCCCAAATTTCCAGCTGTTCAATGGCCGCAGCCCGGAAAGTATCGCCCGCTACCAGGAGGACCTCTTTATTTTCCCGCCGGTACAGGTTGGCCAGTTTCGCTGCCGATGTAGTTTTGCCGGAACCGTTAACGCCGACTAAAAGAATGATATAGGGCTTTTCTTCCGGCTCTGCAGGATTCTCTCCAGAATTCATAATATCGATAATCAAATTCAACAACAGCTTTCTTGCTTCCTCGCGTTCCTTGAGCTTGCGGTTTTTCACTTCTTCCCGCAATTTATCAACCAGCTTAATGCTGGTCTTGACCCCGACATCTCCGCTGACCATTATTTCTTCCAGTTCTTCATAAAAATCATCATTTATCTCGCCGGAGCTGAAAAGGCCGTCCAGGCGGCCCATGAAACCGGATTTACTCCGGGCCAGCCCCTTTTTAAAGTGATCGATTAAACTCATTTTCTTAACTCTCCCTGACAATTTTTTCATCTTCCAGTTTCAACGACACCAGGCGCGATACTCCCGGTTCCGACATGGTTACCCCGTAGAGAACATCCGCTTCTTCCATGGTTCTCTTGCGGTGCGTGATCATAATGAACTGGGCCTGCTCGGCAGACTGCTTGAGAAATTTGGTGAAACGGCCCAGGTTGGCGTCGTCCAGGGTTGATTCGACCTCGTCGAGCAGGTAAAATGGCGCCGGTTTATAACGCAGGATCGCAAAAACCAGGGCAATGGCAGTCAGCACTTTTTCACCGGCCGAAAGCAGGGTGATATTCTGCAGCTTTTTACCCGGGGGCTGAGCAATAATCTCAATCCCCGACTCCAGGATGTCGTCCGCATCGGTCATCTTAAGCATAACTTGTCCGCCTTCGAAAAGTTCCTGGAAAGTTTGCTCGAAGTTATCGCTGATCGCCTTAAAAGCATTCTTGAAATAATACTTCATACGCTGGTCAATTTCAGATAAAACCTTGCAAAGAGATTCTTCACCTTTCTGCAGGTCATCTCTCTGGTCTTTTAAGAAATTAATTCTTTCCTCAAGCCTGGCCAGCTCTTCAATGGCTCCCAGGTTTACTTCGCCCAGCGCCTCGATATCTTCCCTGTAATTGTCGATCAGGTGGCGGCTTTCTTCCGGATCAAAATAATCCTCCAGTTCGATTAAATCAAGGCTGGAAAATAGTTCCCTGAACCGGAGCTCCTGGTAATTAATTTCGGTCTGGAGCCTGGTCTGTTCCATGGATAGCTGTCTTTCCCGCTTTTCCTGGCGGGAAACCTGGTTGTGGCGGCGTTTTACCTTTTCCTCATGCTCTATAAGTTCAGATTCAACCCTGTTAACCTCCTCGGTTTTACGATCCAGATCGGCAATCAAGCCGGCCTTTTCTTCGGTAAGATCATTTAGACGGGTTTTTGTCTGTTCCTGTTCCGCTGTATTGTCGGCTAAACTGTGCTTCAGTTTTTCAAATTCGTTTTCTTTTTCTTCGATCTCCCGGGCCGGTTCTTTGATATTGGCTTCAACTTCTTCAATCCTGCCGGCAAGGGTATCCCGCTGTTCCGTGTAGGCACTGATCCGGACCAGGACCTCCGTGATTTGCTGTTCCAGCTTTTTCTTGTTATCAAGGTAGTTCTGGTATTGTTCCTTTTTACCGGTCAGTTCATTTTCCAGGCTATTAATTTCTTCCAAGCTGTGATCTATTTCTGACTGCAGCGTGCCAAAGCGCTCATGAATATCATTCGCTTCGGCTTCAAGTTCAAGATATGCGCTTTTACCTGCCTCGATGCGATCTTTTAAGATCCTTCGCTCATGATTTAGATTATCGCTTTCTCTTTGCATGCCGCTTAACCGTTCTGCTGCATTTTTCCACTCTTTGATGGCATTTTCGACATCATTTTCAGTACTGTGAAGCTTTTGTTTGACCGTATTTAGCTCAGACCTGATCCGGTTTAATTCCTTTTCCGCTCTCGATTTTTGTTTTTCCAGTCCTTCAATTTCTTTGCGCCTGCCAAGCGGCAGACCCGCGCTGCTCTTAGCCATGCTGCCGCCCCGGATTATGCCCCCTGGGTTGATCATTTCCCCTTCCAGGGTTACTACCCGGCAGCTGTGCTTAATAAAACGGGCCGCCTTTGAAGCCTGTTCCAGGGTCCGGCAAACCAGGATTGAGGCCATGAGGTAATTAACGACATTGTCATAAGCGGGATCGATGGCGACCAATTCAGAGGCCTTGCCTATTACCCCGTCCAGATCCCGCCAGCCGGGATGGCGTTCCAGGGGATCAGAGGCCTTATGGAGGATGTCGAGGGGAAGAAAAGTTGCCCAACCCCGGTTGTTATGCTTAAGGTATTTGATAGCCCCATGCACCGCTGCTTCGCTTTCAGCCACCAGGTACTGCATGGCCCCGCCCAGGGCCGTTTCCAGGGCTTGGATATATTTTTCGTCGATCTCGATCAGCTCCGCCACCGGGCCGATAATACCCGGCAGCGAAGAACGGGCCTGCATAATCTCCTTAACCCCGCGATAATAGCCGGACAGGGCTGATTCCTGGTCTTGAAGCAGGGAGAGCCTGCTGTTAATCCCGTGGAGCAGTTCTTTTTGTTTTTGCTCCCGGGAAGATAAATTTTCCAGGTCTTTTCTGATCCTATCTCTTTCCTCCACCTGCCCGGCTTCATTTTCGTCGGCTGCTTTTAGCGCCCCGCTTAATTCGCTTTTCCTGGTTTTAAACTGCTCAGCTTTCTCCCCCAGGCGGGCTAATTTTTCTTCCAGCTCGGCTATTTCTTTTTCCAGGGCTTTTTTCTGGGCCTCTAAACGTTGCAAACGGCGTTTGAGCTCTTCGATTGTTGAAGAGGCGGCCTCCTTGCGGACACCGGCTTGATAGATTCGCTCCTGCTGTTTCTCGACTTCAGCCGGTAGAGCGCTCTCTTCCAGGTCCTTCATCTTTTTGCGCAGTTTTTCAAGATCTTCTTTGAGGAGGCTTATTTCCTCCTGCTTTGATTGCCGGTCTTGCTCTGCTTTCACTTTTTGTTCGGACATTTCTTGCATCAACAGCTCCAACTGTTTGACCCGTTGACGGTTTTGTTGGATCTGTTCCCGGTAGCGGTTTTCCCTTTCCTCGAGCAGTTTTAGTTCATGTTCCTGCTGTTCCAGAGTCCTTGAAACCTGGTTCAAGGCCTGCTCCTGTTTTCGCCTTTGCTCAAACTGGTCCTGGAGACGGTTTTTTAAATCGTGAATTTCTTTTTCCTCCAGGCCTTCCTGGGAAGATGCGGCCATCAGGGCATCATTGACATTCTGCAGCTGTTTGTTTATTTTATTAAGCTGTTCCCGGGACTGCAGGAGTTTATAGGAAAGCAGTTTTTTCTCTTCTTGATCGATATTTTCTTTCAGGGCGCGGTACTGGCTGGTAACTTCGGCCTGCCCCTGGAGTGGTTCAATCTGGGTTTCCAGTTCAAAAATCAGGTCCTGGATACGAACCAGGTTTTCCCTGGTTTCGTCCAGGCGGCGCCGGGCTTCTCTCTTGCGCATTTTATACTTAAAAATCCCGGCCGCTTCTTCAAAGATTTCCCGTCTTTCTTCAGGGCGGTTGTTGATTATTTCATCAACCCTGCCCTGTCCTATAACCGAGTAAACATCTTTACCCAATCCAGTATCGAGGAAAAGCTCAGTAACATCTTTCAAACGGCAGGGCGATTTATTAATATAGTACTCGCTGTCTCCGCTCCTGAATAAGCGCCTGGTAATGGTTATTTCATCATAATCGAGGTTGAGGAAACTGGAGGCCCCTGAAAAAGATAGCGACACCTCGGCAAAATTAAGCGGCTTGCGGCTTTCGCATCCTGAAAATATAACCTCATCCATGCGTGTTCCACGCAGCGATTTCACGCTCTGTTCTCCCAGGGCCCACCGGACCGCATCAACCAGGTTGCTTTTCCCGCAACCGTTGGGGCCGATAACCGCAGCAATTCCCGGGCTAAACTCAAGCTCTGATTTTTCTGCGAAAGATTTAAAACCAAAAAGCTCCATCCGTTTAAGGTGCAATTAAACAAACTCCTTGCCCATTATTTCATTGAGTAAGCGTGCTGCTGTTAATATAACATGCTCCTGTCCATTCTAAAACCAGCCTGCCCGGTAAAAAAGGCAGGCCGGTAAACTATTGAAAAAAATAATAGAGCGCAATTATATTTATCTCGGTTCTACGGTAAACTTAATGGCAGTTCTTTCTTCATCATCAATGGTAATATCAACAAAAGAAGGAATAAAAACCAGGTTAATGCCGTTGGGAGCAACATAACCACGGGCAATGGCAATGGCTTTAATGGTTTGATTTACCGCGCCAGCCCCTATGGCCTGCAGTTCAACAATCCCATCGGTCCGAATAACACCCGCTATCGCTCCGGCCAGGGCTTTTGTTTTGGAATGGCCCGATACTTTTAAGGTTTCCATATTAACTGATTCAACTCCTCATTTTTTATTAAACGGAGAACTGCTATTATGGTGTAAGTTTGTTCCAGGCCTCTTTGGCTGCTGCCTGTTCAGCCTCTTTTTTACTGCGCCCCCTGCCTTTTCCTACCGGTTTTTTTGCCATGAGTACTTCCGCTTCAAAAACCTTGTCATGATCAGGACCGCTCTCGTCTATGATCTGGTAAACCGGGGTAACAGCAAACCGGGCCTGGACAAATTCCTGGAGCAGTGTTTTAAAATCGCGGCACAAAACCCCTTCCTGTAAATCGCGAAATACAGGCTTATAAAGTTCAAGGACGTAGTTTTGGCATTCTTCCAGCCCATTTTCAAGATAAAGAGCGCCGATTAAAGCTTCAACTCCATCAGCCAGCAGGGAAGGCCGGGTAACTCCTCCCCCCACAACTTCACCCTTACCAAGACGGATATATTTGCCCAGGTTTAATTCGAAAGCAAGCCTGGCCAGGGAAGCTTCGCAAACCAGGTCCGCCCTGAGTTTAGTTAATTTGCCTTCTGGTGTATCAGGGTAAGTATAAAATAAATAATCGCTGATAATCAGTTCCAGGACGGCATCGCCAAGAAATTCCAGGCGCTCATTATGAAAGTTGTTGAGGCCCTTCTCATGAGCGTACGATGTATGTGTCACGGCCTGTTCATACAATTTGCTGTTCTTAATCTTCCATTCAATATCATCCAGTAAATTATATTTTTTGCCAGGTTGATTCATAATTATTCCTCACCTATTTTATGCCTTTATGACGTCCAGGAATCTTTAAAATAACCCGTTAAGCCTTGTTGTACTTTTTTACGACAATACTGGCATTCGTGCCGCCAAAACCAAAAGAATTTGACATGGCCAGCTTCACAGGCCGTTCCCGGTAAACCTGGGGCACATAGTCCAGGTCGCACTCCGGGTCCGGATATTCATAGTTAATAGTCGGATGAATAATCTGGTTCTCAAGAATTAACAGAGTCGCTATCAATTCAACAGCTCCGGCTGCGCCCAGCAGATGACCGGTCATTGATTTGGTCGAACTAACCGCCAGCTTGTAAGCATGTTCACTAAAAAGATCCTTGATAGCTTTTGTTTCAATCTTATCATTAAATTCTGTAGAAGTGCCATGGGCGTTAATATAATCAATTTTTTCCGGTTTTAATGCTGCGCTCTGCAAGGCCCTTTGCATGCTTAAAAAGGCTCCTCGCCCTTCAGGGTCGGGAGCAGTCATATGGTAGCCGTCTCCCGACATCCCATATCCGGTAATTTCGCCGTATATATGTGCTCCCCGATCCAGGGCATGATTTAGGGTTTCCAGTATAAGCACTCCTGCTCCTTCACCCATTACGAAACCGTCCCGCTCTTTATCGAAGGGCCTGGAAGCCCTTTCAGGCTCATCATTGCGGGTGGAAAGAGCCCTGGCTGATGAAAACCCGGCAAAGGCAAGATGACCCAGGGTTGCTTCTGCGCCACCGGCCAGCATTATTTCGGCATCACCGCGCTTTATAATATGCCAGGCATCGCCCACGGCATGGGTCGAACTGGCGCAGGCTGTAACAACTGTTGAATTGGGACCCTTTAAATCCAGCAGAATCGAAATATATCCGGAAGCCATATTGGCAATCAAAGCGGGTATAAAAAAAGGGCTTACCCGACGCGGCCCTTTTTCTGCGAGGACCCTGCACTGTTCTTCCATAGTCTGAATTCCGCCTATTCCTGAACCGATCAGGACCCCGATTTCCTCTTTATTTAACTGTAATTTATCCAACCCGGAATCGTTCCAGGCTTGTAAAGCCGCGGCAACGCCGAGCTGGGTAAAACGATCGACTCGCTTGGCTTCTTTTTTCTCCATGTGCCTGGTAGGATCAAAGTCTTTTATTTCACCGGCGATTCGGCATGGATACTGGCTCACATCAAGGCTTTCCACGGCCGAAATGCCGCTTTTGCCGGCAACCAGGTTTTCCCAAAAGGTTTCTTTATCAGAGCCGATCGGCGAAATTACCCCAATTCCCGTAATTACTACTCTGCGCAAATCTTCACCTCAAAGGGTTTTTAAGTTTTAGATTCGATATACTTGACTACATCACCAACCGATTTGATGTTTTCAATTTCCTGATCGGAAATCTCCAGGTCAAATTCTTCTTCCAGGGCCATGACCAATTCAACGATGTCAAGTGAATCAGCGTCTATATCTTCAAAAGTAGTCTCTCCGGAAAGCTTACTACTGTCTACTTCCAACTGGTCGGCGATTATTGCCTTAACCTTACCTTCAATACTCACCTAGTCACCTCCTCCCGGCCGCAGCTTTAAAAATTTCGCTATAATGTGTTGATGTCACATAGCCAGGCAGCCATCAACAGCAATAACCTGACCGGTCACATATCCTGAAGAAGAAGCCAGAAATAGAATAACTTCGGCTACATCTTCCGGTTTGCCAAGACGGCGCAGTGCTATCCGATCCTGCACTTTTTCTTTAACCTGTTCTGAAAGCTGCTCTGTCATCTCGGTTTCAATAAATCCGGGCGCGACGGCATTAACAGCAATGTTGCGAGAACCAAGCTCCTTGGCCAGGGTTTTGGTAAACGCGATAACCCCACCCTTGGCAGCTGCATAGTTGGCCTGCCCGGTATTGCCGTAAATACCGGCTACCGAGGCGACATTAATAATTCTGCCGCCGCTTTTCTGCTTCAACAAAGGACGCAGAACAGCTCGGCAGCAATTATAGACCCCGGTTAAGTTTGTGTCAATCACTTCCTGCCACTGATCTTTTTTCATGCGGGCCAGGATATTGTCACGGGTAATACCGGCATTATTAATTAGTATATCAATTCTCTTAAAATGGTCAATAGCGCTCTCAAGGAGGGCTTCGCACTGGCTGTAATCGGCAACGTTGGCCTGAAAAATCTCTGCCCGGCCGCCTTCGCTCATAATTTTTTCCTTGACCTCCTGGGCAGCCGCCCGGTTAGCGCTGTAATTGATCATAACAGAAGCTCCGGCCCGGGCCAGATAGATAGCCGTGACCCGTCCGATACCCCTTGAGGCTCCGGTAACAACGGCTGTCTTTCCATCCAATTCCAAAGAGTACACCTCACAGTCAGTTAATTAGCGATCAGCTGATCAAGTTCTCCTGCTTTTTCTACTGCATAGGCCTCCATTTCAGGGGCAATCCTTTTCATTAGCCTGGTTAAAGAAGTACCTGGCCCCACCCCGATAAAGCAATTTATTTCCGAATCAATCAAGCGCCGGATTGACTGTTCCCACAGGATCGGGTTACTAACCTGCACAATAAGGTTTTGCTTGATCTCCTCCGGTTCACTGCCAAAATTTGCTGTTACATTTGAAACTACCGGCACTAAAGCTTTTTTGATCTCGGTTTTTTCCAGTTCTGCAGCCATTTTCTCTTCTACCGGTTTTAATAAAGCACAGTGAAAGGGAACGCTGACTTTTAATTCGGTTATCCTTTTGGCGCCCGCTGTACTGGCCAGCTGCATGGCTCGCTTGACGGCATCTTTTTGCCCGGAGATAACTGTCTGTCCGGGACAGTTGTAATTGGCCGGGGCAACTACACCCTCAGATTGAGCTTCCTGACAGATTTGTTCCACCTCTCCGTGATCCAGGCCCATTACTGCCGCCATATTCCCTTTACCAAACGGCACTGCTTCCTGCATATAAATCCCCCTTTTCTGGACCAGTGGGAGGGCATCTTCAAGAGTAAGCGCTTCGGCGGCAACCAGAGCAGCATATTCGCCCAGGCTCAGACCGGCAACAGCCGAAGCCTTTAAGCCCCGGGAGGCAAGAACCCGGTATATGGCCAGGCTGACAGTCAGGATAGCCGGTTGGGCAAATTCNGTCTGCTGCAGCTTTTCCTCGGGTCCGTAAAAAATAGCATCNACAATCTCCGGTCCCAGTATTTCGGTAGCCCGGTCAAAAACTAGACGGGCCTCCGGATACAGATCATAGAAATCGCGGCCCATTCCGATATACTGCGCTCCCTGCCCGGGAAATAAAAAGGCCGTTCTTTTATTTTTTACTCCAGCACCCTTATCCTCTACCATCGCATCAGGACACCACCCCAGGTCAGGCCCGCTCCAAAGGCCACCATGGCTACCAGGTCCCCTTCCTTGAGGCGGCCGGCCACAACTTCTTCGTGGAGGGATACCGGTATTGTCGCTGAGGAAGTATTGCCCAAACGATCAATATTTACCGGAAATTTTTCGGGCGGCAGCTTCAGGCGTTTGCGAATGTGATCGATAATCCTTAAGTTAGCCTGATGAAGAATAATCATTTCAAGATCTTCCGGTTTTTTATTTTCTTTTCGCATCATTTCAAGAATGGTATCTTCAACCACCTTAACGGCAAATTTGAAAACCTCGCTGCCGTTCATGATTATATTATGCATCCTGTTGCTGACAGTTTCGTGACTGGCCGGCATAGCGCTGCCGCCGGCCGGGATATACAAAAGTTTGGCGCCCCGACCATCAGATCTTAAAGAAAAATTAATGATGCCCCTGTCTTCTGAGGTTGCTTCCAGTATAACCGCACCTGCGCCGTCTCCAAAGAGGACGCAGGTACTGCGATCCTCCCAATCAGTAACCCGGGTCAGGATTTCCACCCCCACCACCAGGACCTTGCTGCAGACACCGCTAAATATAAACTGGTGTGCTGTTGAAAGGGCATAAATAAAACCGGTACAACCTGCGGAAATATCCATCGCCCCGGCCTTAAAAGCTTTGAGGCGTTCCTGCAGGATACAGGCAGTCGAGGGTGTAGGGTGATCGGGAGTAATCGTGGCCAGTATGATCATATCCAGTTCAGAGGGGTCCAGGTCCGCCCTGGAAAGCGCTTCCCGGGCCGCCTGTTCTGAGAGGTCGACATTAGAAAAACCGTCTTCCAATTTTCTTCTTTCCCGGATCCCGGTCCTGGAAACAATCCATTCATTACTTGTTTCCACCATATTCTCCAGATCCCGGTTGGTGATAACCTGATCGGGCAGAGCAGCCCCGGTTCCTGTTACGACGGAATTAAAGTGTCTGATCATGGTCGCCCCCGTCTAACTGGACTGCCAGATCCTGAAAGGTAGCCTGAAGCTTACCTGTTACATCTTTACGGACAAAAGGATAGACCTGTTTTAACAAAGCCTGTTCTATTGATCTGGCCCTGGAAGAACCGTGACATTTTATGCAGAGGCCGTTTACACCCAGCAGCGGCGCTCCACCATATCCTGAATCATCAATTTCATGGCGCAGTTTTTGAAATACAGGCTGGAGCAATAAAGCGCCAAGTTTATACCTGATATTTTTTCTTATCTCCTGCCTGAAAAAGCCGAGGATGGTCCGGGAAAGACCTTCTGAGGATTTAAGGAAGATGTTGCCAACGAAACCATCACAAACAACTACATCGGCCGCATTTAAGAAAATCTCTGTGCCCTCGATATTGCCGCAGAAGCCGGGTAAGTATTCCCGGCACAGGGTGAAGGCTTTTTTGATCTGGTTGTTTCCTTTGTTCGATTCGCTGCCAACATTAAGCAAAGCTACGCGTGGTTCCGTGTAACCCAGGATCTGCTGGGCATATATGCGTCCCATGAAGGCATATTGCAGCAGCTGCTCAGGTTTGGCATCCATGTTGGCCCCAACATCCAGAAATAAGACGGGATGCCCCTGAAAACCGGGCATGGGGGTTAGAAGCGCCGGGCGGCTTATGCCGCGGATGCGGCCTAAAAATAAAAGGCCTCCGGCCATTAAGGCGCCGGTATTACCGGCGCTCAGAAAAGCGTCGGCTTCGCCTGATCTGACCATCTGCAAAGCCCTGACCATGGATGATTGTTTCTTTCTGCGTATCGAAAGGCCCGGATCGTCCTCGGCCTCGATGACTTCATCGGCATGACTGATCTCTACATGCCCTTCCGGATATTGCAATTTTGCCAGGGAACTGCAGATAGCCTCTTCCCTGCCGACAAAGGTAATATGCAAATCTTCAAGGGCGGTAAGGGCAGCCAACGCGCCGGAAATAATTTCACCGGGCGCATGATCTCCACCCATGGCGTCTATGGCCACTCGTACCAAAAGATCACTTCCCCTGTTATTTTTTTAAAATCTTTTAAAAACAGATACAGTACGCCCCTCTTGGTTTTCACAAAACAGGCGTACTGTAAATGTCTCGTTAGTTAACTTTGACAGCTTCCCGGTCTTTATAATGACCGCAGTTCAAGCAAACCCGGTGCGGGGGTTTTAACTCATGGCAATTTGGACAGGGTATCAGCCGGGGAGCCGATAGTTTACTGTTAGCTCTTCTCATGTTTCTTTTAGATTTAGATGTTCTCCTTTTTGGAACAGCCACTGTAGCGCCTCCTTGTTTGACTTAGTTTCCAGATTTCAATTCTTTCAGTTTAAGCAACCTGATATCAATATCGTGATCGTCATCAGCAGTACACTGGCAGGAAAACCGGTTCAGATCTGCTCCACAGCCGGAACAAATTCCTTTACAGCCAGGCTTACAAAGCGGGCTGTGGTCTTCGTCCAAAATAATCAGCTGGCGGATGTATTCGTCAAGGTAAAGGGTGTCTCCGGCTACGGTCAGCGTGTTTGCAGTCTCCGCAGCCAGATCAGCCACCGTACCTTCGCCTGCCGAACCCTTAATAACCGTAAAAGATTCGATGAAGTTTGTTTCTACCTTCTGAACAATAGGTTCAAGGCACCTGGAACAGACCGCTACAACGGCTGCTTCCAGGCTGCCTTTTATGATCACTTCTTCCCCGCCATACGAAGCGCTGAGGGTTAGCTTAACAGTTCTGCCTTCAGAAAAATCGCCGTGAAAGTCGGCCAATTCTTCATCAAAATAGTAATCAATTGCTTCTCCCGACCGCGATTTAATGTCGGGCAGGTAAATATACATTCTGCTCACCCCAAAAAACTATAGTAATTATATAGACGTTTATTTTCTTTGTCAACGCCATTAAAGGCAAACCACTACCTTCTGGATTTAGATCATGTTCAATAAAACGGCCTGACATAGAATTAATATGTTACGCCGTCAAGGTCCCTCTCATCTGTATCGGCTGTCCCTTCAACAAATGAAACTTTGATCTGGTTGGGCAGGCAAACAATGTGTTCATATGAATGCTCAATCCACCCGGTATGAGAGCATATCCCTCTCGGACAGAGTTCTTCACCCATGGGCAGCATTCTGATCTTCCTATCGTCAATCTCTACCTTGGCAGTGTGCTCTTCCTCCTCCCCAAAGCTGAAGGTATACTCAAAAGATTCTCCGGGGGAAAGGGACAGCTCGGTAATTTGTTCATTTTCAAGATAAATAACGGCATATTTTTGTCCACTTGCACCGGCGCTCTGCACGTTGAACCATAATCCCGTCAATCCTAAGGTAAGAATAAAGCCGACTATAAAATAATCGAGGATTTTTATTTTAATTTTTTTCATCTTTTTTCACCCGGTTCATTATAACATAATTATGTAAGCGTTGCCTGATCAGTTCCTGGCGCCTACCACAAGAGCATCGGCTACCACAGCGCCCATTCCCGTCTCGTATACAATCAAGGGATTGATATCCAGTTCCATGATATAATCTTCCAGATCAACGGCAATCCTGGCAACCTTCATTATAATTTCGACCAGCGCATCCAAGTCTACGGGCCCTTGACCGCGGTATCCTTCCAGCAGGGCTTTGCCTTTCAGTTCTTGCAACATTTCCCTGGCGTCTTCTTCCCTAAGCGGCGCAACTCTTGCCGCCACATCTTCAAAAACTTCTACCAGCACTCCACCCAGTCCGACAACGACTGCCGGCCCAAAAACCGGGTCATTTTTGATCCCGATTAGCACTTCATAACCGGCGTTTAACATTTCCTGGACCAGTATTCCCTCAATCCGGGCTTCGGGTTTGTTTTGCTCAGCCCTGGCCTCGAGTTCTTCAAAAGCGCATTTTACTTCTTCAGGACCATACAGATCAAGGATGACGCCACCAATATCACTCTTATGCAGCAGATCCGGTGACATTATTTTCAGGGCTACCGGAAAACCGATTTCTTCAGCTGCCGCTGCAGCCTCCTCGGCGGTTGCAATTAATGCCTCCCTGGTTACCGGAATTTCATAACTTTTTAGTATTTCCTTGGAACGCCATTCTGTCAGGGATCCCCCGGTTTCAAGCAGGTGCCTGCGCAGCATGGAATGTCTTCTGTTCTTCTTTTCATCCACGAGCGGATCGGGGCTGACACTTGGCCTTCCTGTTTTTTTTGCCCACTCGGCCAGAGAACTTATAGCCCACAGGCCGCTCGGAATATGTTCGATAACCGGTATTCCGGCCTGAATCAATTCTTTTTTAGCTTCGAGGGCGTAATCCTGTCCGGTAGGCCAGGTGAAAATGATCAGCGGCTTTTCAGTTTCATAGTAAGCCTTGATTATTTTTTTACTGGCTTTCGGATCGGGCATCTCGAAATTATAAAAAAATCCTGCCACATCTATTTCCGGGTCCTTCATGACCAGATTTAGGGCCTGATCAAAAAGTCTGTCGTCATAAAATATTTGGGAGGTCAAATCAACCGGGTTGGCAACCGCTCCGTAAGATGGAAAAAATTCGCGCATTGTCTGCTGAGTCTTTTTGCTGAGAGGGGCCACTTCCAGCCCGTACTGGGGACATTTGTCGGCTACAACAACTCCTCCGCCCCCGGAAATAGTTATAACAGCCATTTTTTTACCCGCCGGAAGGCGTCCTGTAGCGTGAAGGGCAATCAGGGCATTCATTTGTTCAACATCGTCTGCCCGGGGTACTCCAAACTGTTTGAATACACCTTCATAAACCAGATCCTCACCGACCATAGCGCCGGTATGAGAAGCAGCTGCCCTGGCGCCGCTGGCAGTCCTCCCCACTTTAAGCACTGTAACCAGTTTATCCTGCTCCAAAGCACGGCGGCAGGCCTCTATAAAAAGCTTACCGCCCCGCTGCAGGCCTTCCATGTAGCCGGCGACAATTGAAACCTCATCCCGCCCCACCAGGTAGCTCAGCACCTCGGCAAATGAAATATCGGCCTCGTTACCGGTGCTGACAAAATAATTAAAGCCAATGGACATCTGGACAACCATCTGATAGATAATCCCTCCCAGGCCTCCGCTTTGGGTAATAAAGGAAAGCTGTTCGGGATAAACCAGGTCAGTCCGTTTCTGGTTATAGAAAAAACTGGCCATACTGCCGTTATAATAGTTAAGAATCCCCAGGCAGTTGGGACCAAGGATGCGCATGCCGCTTTTATCAGCCAGCTTTTTCATCTCGTCCTGCACCGCCCGGCCCTCTTCGCCAACCTCGGCAAAACCCGAGCTGAAAATAATAACTGCTTTTACTTTTTTTTCAGCGCATTCTTCCAGGGCTTTCATGGTCCGGTCCGCTGCAACGCCGATAATGGCCAGGTCGACAGGATCCTCAATTTCTAGGATTGAAGGATAACACTTAAGACCTCCTACCCGATCATATTTTGGGTTAACCGGATATAAATTTCCCTGGTAACTAAACATGCTCATCAGGTAAAGAGGAATACCGTTTGGTTTCAAAGGGTTCTGGCTGGCCCCAATTACAGCTATTGACTGCGGGTAAAAAAATGGCTCCAGCTCACTTTGTATTTCCAGTTCCAGTTGCCGGGGGTTCCTGCCGTTCATTTAAAATCCTCCTTGATAAGGGATATTTAATATGTTATGTTTACTGGTACGGAATTATGTAGCGGAAATATGTAAAAGTCAATATAATTTCACTCGTTAATATTTTACACGATCAACAAATAGATGGATATACTTTTTTGTATTTTACTATTTAAAATTGGACAAAAGCGAGTATAATATTGAATGCAGAGCCGGATAAAGGGCCAGCTTTTCTGACCCGCTGGTCTGCTATGGTATAATTTAAATAAGCATAAATTTCAGGAGGTCAGCACGAATTGGCAGAAAAGAAACTTCCTTTTGATCAGCAAAATAATAAGGATAAAGATAAACGTTCCCGGAGTAAATGGCGGATTTTTAAAATCGTGATCCTGTCCGGGCTGCTTTTATTCTTTATCGCCGGAGGGGCAGCGGCTGCAATAGTTGCAAGTTATATCAACAATGCTCCCCCGATTAATCCAACCCAGCTGCAGACCGTGGAAACTTCTTATCTTTACGACAGCGACGGTGAAGAAATAACAGCGCTGCACGAAGAGCAAAACCGTATTGCTGTCAGTTTGGAAGATATACCCGAACATGTGCAACTTGCATTCATCGCTATTGAAGACGAGCGCTTCGAAGACCATTTTGGCTTCGACATAACCGGCAGCTTCCGTGCAGCCTATACCAACCTGCGGGCAGGCGCAATTGTCCAGGGCGCAAGTACAATTTCACAGCAGCTGGCCCAGAATGCCTTTTTAACCACCGAAACTACCTATGAACGAAAAGTCCAGGAAATCTGGCTGGCTATTCAATTGGAGCGCCTATACAGCAAGGACGAAATCCTGGAAATGTATTTGAACCGCATTTATTTTGGTAATGGCGCTTACGGTGTTGAGGCGGCCGCCCAGACCTATTTTGATAAAAGTATCACTGAAGTAGATGTTAATAAGGCAGCAATGCTGGCCGGGGCAGTTCGGTCGCCCAATTTTTATAACCCCATCAATAACAGGGAAGAAGCAGAAAATCGGATGCGCACCGTGCTATATAATATGAGAAGACTTGAATTTATTACCGAGTCAGAATACCAGCAGGCCCTGGAAAAAGAACTCAACTATGCCGAAGCTAAAGGTCCTGAGTACCCTTATCCCCATTATATTGACTATGTAGTCCACAATGAGTTGATCCGGGTCCTGAGCGAAATTCCGGAATACGGCACCCGGGAAGAGGCCTACCGGGCCATTTATACCGGCGGCCTGAGGGTCTATACCAACCTGGAGCCCTCCATACAAGAACATGTTGAAGATATTTTGGCCAACGATGAACTTTACCCGGCCACCTACAAAGTTGACATGGATCAAGTCCGGGCCGCTCTGGCCAATATCCCCGCAGATGGCACCCTGTCCCAGAACCAGCTGGAAGAGCTGGTTGTTGAAGAAGGCGGAGTCGACCAGCCGCAAGCCGCTATCGTCCTCTCCGATCCAACTACCGGAAAGATAAAAGCCCTGGGCGGGGGACGCGAATATCAGAAAAATGTGGATGAAGTCTTACGTTTTGCCACCCTGCGCCAGCCCGGTTCAGCTATTAAACCGATCATTACCTATGCCCCTGCTTTCGAAGAAGGNGTNTTAGCCGGACCCGGCTCCACCCTGGATGACTCTCCATATATCGGGCCCAATGATGACTGGTTCCCGGAAAACTTCGATTATCAATTCAGGGGCATGATTCCGGCCAGGGAGGCCCTGTTTAAATCATATAATATCCCGGCCATTCGCGCCTTTGAAAAACTTGGCCCCCAAACAGGCGCTGAATATGCCGAGGAAATGGGGATAACTACTCTCCATCCGGACGAAAAAAATAACCTGAGCCTGACCCTGGGCGGTTTTACCCGGGGTGTCAGCGCCATAGATATGAACCAGGCCTTCAGTGTCCTGGCCAATGAAGGTTTGAAAGTAGATCTGCACACCATAAATAAGATTGTTGACCGCCAGGGCAATGTAATCTATGAAAACAACATAGATCCCCGCCAAATCATCAGCCCCCAGAGCGCCTTCCTGGTCAACGATATTTTACAGGACTTCGTTACGCAATACCTGGGCAGCGCCCTGAGGATCGACCGTCCGGTGGCCGCAAAAACCGGGACTACCGATGATTGGAAAGACGTTTACCTGGTTGCATACACACCCAATTTGGTTGCCTCTTTTTGGATGGGATATGATGAACCCAAAATGGGCGAAATCAGGCAGGGCTGGCGTTACTCTACCGCTTTCCTTCGTGAAGTCTTCCTGAAAGAATTTGAGGACCTGGAAGTAAAAGAATTTGAAAGGCCGGAAGGTCTTGTCAGGCTCCAGGTCTGCGATAAATCAGGCCTTTTGCCCAATGAAGACTGCGAAGATGCAGAGACCCTCATAACCGATTATTTCCTGGAAAACCAGGCGCCCAACAGAATATGCAACATGCATGACGGGAGATTCTACAGGCGCCCCGCTTTTATAGAAACAGACGAAAGGTGGTCTTCACGGGGCGGTCCGGGAAGAAAACCGAAAGATATTGAGGATATGCCCACCCGGACATTGGCCATGGAAATGGCTGAACAATCCGGGACAACGACCGATGAAATTCCGGAATTTAAAGCGTTTATAGAAGCAGGCGGCATTACCCTGCAGTGGGACTATGACGGGCCCCCGGTGTCTGGCTTTGAAATCATTAGAAGCGCTGAAGGTGATGAACAAAAAGTTTCAGAACTTGATTCCAATGCCCGCCAGTATACTGATCGTGATATTGAATTGGACCGGGAATATAGCTACACCATTACAGCCATATTAGATGACGACGCCTATACTGATTCAGCCAATATCAGGGTAAGCACGGAAGCTACAGAAGTGGGCGATATTCTTGGCCAGGCTGAAGAAGGCATGGTAGTAGTGCCTGATGTTACCGGCAGTTTTCAGGCCCTGGCAGAATTAACGATCAGCCGGGAAGGTTTAAGAATAGGCCCTGTAGAGCGACAATACAGTGACGAGGTTCCCAGTAACCGGGTTATTTCCCAGCGTCCCGAACCCGGCAGCACCGTTCCCGAAGGACGAGAAGTGCGCCTGGTAGTATCCAGGGGGCCGCAGTAAGTGAAAATTCCCCCTTTTTTAGCAAAACCAATCATTAAATATCAAAACCGGGGAAGGTGAAGGTTACAGATCAAGCTCTACTACAGTAACTCCTTCCCCGCCTTCAGCGGGCTGGCCGGTACGAAAATTTCGGACAAGCTTATGGCCCTTAAGATAATCCTGCAGGCCCTGTTTTAGCTTGCCGGTTCCTTTACCATGAATCAAGTCCACCTCTTTTAAGCCCGCCCAAATGGAATTGTCAAGGAGCTTATCCACCAGCGGCACCGCTTCCTCGAGGTTTAAACCCCGCAAGTCGACCGAACTGCTGAAAACGGGTTCTTTCTGAATGCTGTAACCGCCCGGAGCAGCTTTTTTTTGTTGATCTTTTCCCTGGTCTTGGCCCCGGTCTTCCCGGGCCTGCCTCAAATCTCGAACAGGCAGATTAACTTTAATAGAACCAACCTGGACCGCGGCCTCATCCCGAGAAAAGGAAATTATTTCTCCTGTTTGTTTTAAGCTGGGGATATAAACTGTCCGGCCGGCAGAAAGTTCATCTACGCTTAGAGCAGGCCTTTCTATCTCCTCTTCTTCCGGCTCGATTTCCCGGCGCAATGCATTGATTCTGCTTCTTAGCTGCTCGGCCCTGGCCGGTGGGTATTCAGCGCCGGGCTTTTTGAGTTCCTTCAGCTCCCTGATTAACTGGTCGGCGGAACTTTTTGCGCTTCTGACAATTTGACGGGCTTCTTGCCGGGCTTGTTTGAGTATATCTTCACGCCTGGCCCGCAGTAAGTTACGTTCATTTTCCAGTTCAGACATTAATGATTCGGCCCTGCTTCTTTCCAGTTCAGCCTGGCGGCTGTCCCTGGAATAACGCTGCTGGTCTTCCACCAGGCTGGCAATAATTGATTCGACCTGATCATGGGAGCGGTGCATATAGCCTTTTGCTTTTTCCAGCACATTAGCCGGCAGGCCAAGCTGACCGGCAACGTGAAAAGCATTGCTCTGCCCTGGAATGCCCTGCAAAAGCCGGAAAGTAGGAGCCAGGGTTTCAAGGTCGAATTCCATAGCCGCATTTTGCATGTCATCCTTGGTCTGGGCAAATAACTTGAGTTCATTAATATGGGTAGTCGCTACTGTCAGAGCCCCTTTTTGGGTCAGCTCTTCCAGTATGGCCATGGCCAGGGCAGCGCCTTCGGTAGGATCTGTTCCGGCGCCCAGTTCATCAAAAAGGACCAGGGAACCGGGGCCGGCTTCTTCAACTATGGCGATGATATTTTTCATGTGCCCGGAGAAAGTACTCAAGGATTGGACTATGCTCTGTTCGTCGCCGATATCGGCCCTGATCTTTTCGAAAACAACCATTCTGGTCTCCTTGCCGGCGGGCAAATGCAGGCCGCTCTGGGCCATAATCGCCAGCAATCCGATAGTTTTGAGCGAAACTGTCTTACCACCGGTGTTAGGTCCGGTAACAACCAGGGTCCTGGCCTGGCCGCCCAGCTTCACCTCCAGGGGCACCTTGTAACCGCTTAAAAGGGGATGAACCGCTTCATGCAAACAAAAAGATGGTTCCCCCTGCTCAAGCAGGCGCGGTTCGCTGCCACCCAGTTCCAGGCTTAAACGGCCTCTGGCAACTATAAAGTCAAGCTCAGTATAAAGAGTCCGGTCCCGGAACAGGGTGCTATCAAAAGATGCGACCCGGGCGCTAAGCTGAAAAAGAATCCTTTCTATTTCTTCCTCTTCCTGCCTGTGCAGAGAGGTAAGGGCATTTTGCATTTCCACAACCGGGAGGGGTTCAATAAAAACAGTGGCTCCACTGGAAGACTGGTCATGAACAACCCCTTCCAGATGCTGGCGGTATTCCTGCTTTATAGGCAAAACATAACGCCCGCCCCGGATTGTAACCAGCGCATCCTGCAGGTAACGGCGGTATTGAGCGCTCCGGAGGTATTGATCAAGCTTATCCCTGATCTTGTTCTGGTAGGAGAACTTTTTCTTGCGCAGCGAAGACAGGGCGGCAGAGGCGCTGTCCAGGATCAGGCCTTCCTGATCCAGCGATTGTTCCAGGGCCTTTAACAGATCCGGACAGGCATTGATCTGCGAACCCAGCTCCGCCATTAGGGGATAGAGCTCACTGTGGTCCCTGTTCTTAAAAAATTTTGTCCAGCGCCGGGTCGCTTGAAGGAAATTCATTAGGGCTGCCAGCTCGGGCCCTGATAGCATAGCCCCTTTTCCGGCCCGGACCAGGTGCGGCTTGATATCTTCAACCATGGACGGATTGAAAGCATTTTTTGAACAGAGCAGCCGCCCTTCGCTGGTTTTAAGTTGATTTTTCTTTACTGCAGCTTGATCTGCCGACGGCTCTAACGCTAAAGCCTTTTCTTTAGCCATCGGGCTAACGGTCATTGAGGCCAGCCTCCGGCGAATTTGATCAAATTCAAGAACCTTAACTTCACGTTCCGTAATCACTCTGGACAAGCTAAACTCACCTCGATAAGAATGCGTTCCCGTTAATAATAAAGCGCAGGGGTTTATCTTGTGCCGATGATACCCCGATCCGCGGGGTGTTCTTAATAGATAAGACCCCTTTATGAAGAGCATTTTCTTTCAAATACAGAGGCTTTCGGCTCAAATCATGGCCGTCAAGCGATCTGTCTATGGCAAAAGCCTGGCACAACTTGCCGGGGCCGCTGGTCAGGTTATTTATTTTACAACCTTCTCCCCGGCGCTTTTGCATCAGCTCAAGGCCTTCAACCGGTTCAACAGCCCTGATTAAAACAGCTTCCCCTTTACCTTCAGGCCCGGTTACGACGTTAAAACAATAATGATTGCCATATATAAAATATACATAGGCGATACCGGGCGGTCCAAACATGGTTGCATTTCGCCTGCTTTTGCCTCGCGCGGCGTGGCAGGCAGAATCATTTTCACTTAAATAAGCTTCAGTTTCAATAATAATTCCCGAAACCAGGCCCTCTTCAGTCTCCCGGCAAATATACTGCCCCAGCAGTTTACAGGCTGCTTCTTTTGTATCACGGCCTAAAAATTCTGTATTCAATGAAGGCACAGATATCCCTTCTGTGAGCATGATCGGCAATCCGGGTCTAAACCGTCTCCCGGAAAGCACCTCCGCTATTTATTCACCTGCAGTAACTAATTCTATCAAATTTTCAACCTGATTGTAAAAAGCCGGTTTTACCCGGCCTTCACTAAGACACTAAGGTGACAATGTGAACAGCGGCAAACCAGCTTTGGTTAAATGTTACGGTTAAGATAATAATCCAGAACCCGCTCTTTCATATCTTCAACCAGAGGTCTGAAGAAATGATCGGTAAAAAAGGCCACTTCCGAATTCTCGATGGCATCCATGAAAAACTGGAGTGGAATCAATGATACAGCAGCTACCATGATGTAGATAAAAACCACCCCGACTACAGCCCCCAGAAGGCCTCCCCCGATCCGGTTGAAAAAGCCGATTACCGGAATACGGTTAATCCAACGGAACCCCCTGGAAAACAACTTGAACACAATGCTTAAAATCAGGAATAGGGCCAAAAATGCCAGGATACCGCCAATAAGCTGCGGGACCTGTTCCAAAGCAACTTCCAGCCCCAGGTACTCAATTACTTCATGATGGGGTATAATATTTTGCGGATTTATATATTCCGCCAGTGACTCACTGAAGAGCCTGCTTCCCCAAAAAGAGAGCAGAATAACCACTATAAAACCGAAAATATCAAACAACTGCTTGACCATGCCCCTTGCCAAACCGCTGGCCAGGTGCAGAAAAAATACGACCAGCAATAAGATGTCAAACCAGTTCATTATCGTCACCGCTTTCCCGGCCAGGGCCCGATTGGGGAGAGACACCTTTATGCTCCTCTTTGATCCTGATCAGTTCATCGGCCAGATTAATAGCGGCCAGGATGGCGATTTTTTGTTTGCTCATTTGGGCATTCTTTTCAGCCAGCGATTTCATCAACTGATCAACATAACGGCCGACCCGGTACATATCTTCGGTTGCAGAGGGGCCCTTTAAGATATATTCTTCCCCCATGATATGAACCGTCACCCTGTTTTTACCTTTATCTTCCATAAAACCGCCTGCTTTCCCGCCCATACAGTAGTTTTGCCGCTTTGTTAAAGCTATTCGAGATAAAACGGCCCATATCCTGCCTGGTTAACTGCGCAAAACTGCTCCCAGCTCCAAGAGAGCTTTTTCAATATTATCCTGGGCCCGGTTTATTTCAGCCTCGGTCAAAGTCCCCTCCTCCCGCCTGAAAGTGATAGAATATGCCAGGCTGCGTTTGCCCTCCGGAATTTGCTTCCCTTCATAGAGATCAAAAAGCTTAACCTGGCTGATAAGATCACCGCCCGCTTCTCTGATCGTTTTTTCCAGTTTCTCAGCCGGTATTTCCCTGGCTACCACTAGAGCAAGGTCTCTTTTGGCAGCCGGGTAGCGGGGCATGGGGACAACGCGCGGCACCAGGTTTGCCTGATCGCAAAGTATGGCCAGATCAATTTCACAAACTGTAACCGGTTGATCAATCTCCCATTGTTCAGCCACATCCGGATGAAGCTGGCCCAGGTAACCAAGTTCCGCCTCACCGATCTTAATCACGGCGCACCGGGCCGGATGGCTGAAAGGCATTGCTGCGGGAACAAAACTGACATCTTCAACCTGGAACCTTGTAAACAGGGCTTCCAAAGCGCCCTTGATGGCGTAAAAATCTGCTTGCCGGGAAGGATCAACCCAGTTTGGCTCCGGGATCTGTCCGGTTACTGCCAGGGCTAATTTATCCTTTTCTTCAGGCAGATCATCCAGAGGCAGGGTCTTTGCTTCAAAGGCCGCCCCGATCTCAAAAAGCATCTGGTTCAGTTCACGGTGACTGTAATTATGCTGAACCGCCTTCATTATCCCGGGCAGTAAAGTAGTCCGCATAACGGCCTGCTCTTCAGAAAATGGATTTTGGACCGGTATGGGCTTCATCCTCGGATCGCTTTCGGGCAGTCTCAGCCTGGCCAGGTTGGAAGGGTTTATAAAGGAGTAGGTTATGCATTCATGGTAACCGCAGGCGGTCAGGACATCCCGGGTCACATCATAAACCTTTTCCTCATAAGTTTTAACATTACCGAGCAGTTCCCCCCTGGGCAGGGTAACCGGAATTTTATCATAGCCATAGAGCCTGGCAACTTCTTCGACAATATCTTCCTCGATGGTCACATCGCCGCGCCTCAAAGGAACTGTTACCGCCATGACCCCGCTGTCAATCTCTTGCACAGTGAACCCAAGCCGGTCCAGAAGGCCGGCAACAACTTCCCCGCTTAGTTCCAAACCCAGGACTTTGTTGATTTTTTCCGCTTTTATCTTGATCCGGGTTTCCCGGCAGGGCGCTTCGTTTCGATCAACAATGCCGCGCAGAACCGTGCCGCCGGCCAGCTCGTGCATTAACAGCGCCGCCCGATCCTGCGACCAGATCACCGCCTCCGGGTTGACTCCTTTTTCAAACCGCTGAGATGCCTCCGAAGGAAGGTTATAACGGCGCGCGGTCCGCCTAATATTGGTAGGGTTAAATGATGCTGCCTCAATCAAAACCTTCCGGGTAGAATTGTTTATTTCGGTCTCTTCTCCCCCCATCACTCCGGCTAAGGCTACCGGTGCTTCTCCATCGGTAATAACCAGGGCTTCAGGGGTAAGCTCCCGTTCTATCCCGTCAAGGGTAATAACCTTCTCTCCTTCTTGCGCCCTTCTGACTAAAATTTGATTGCTTTTTAACAGTTCCAGGTCAAAAGCATGAAGAGGTTGTCCGAATTCCCACATCACATAGTTGGTTATATCAACCACATTACTAATGGGCCGAATACCCGCCTTTAAAAGCCTGAGCCTCATCCACAGGGGTGAAGTGCCAATCTCCAGATCCTGCACTGCCCGTGCTGTATAGCGGGGGCATAGTTCGCCATCCTCGATGGCCACTTTAAAGAATTCGCCCAGCTCGAGGGCGGTTTCGGGCGGGGCCAGGCGGGGCATTTTGACTTTACTGCCGGTCAGGGCCGCAACCTCATAGGCGACACCGATCATGCTCAAGCAGTCCGGGCGATCGGGAGTCAGCTCCAAAACCAGGATCTTGTCATCAAAGCCTAAAAGCCGGTCCACCGGTTCGCCAACCTGCGAAGACTGATCCAGAATCAGGATCTGATCTTCAGAGCCCAGCTCCAAACCCAGCTCCTGGGCCGAACACAGCATGCCCGGAGAATTAACGCCGTGTATGTCAATTTCCTCGATCAAACGTTCACCGGGCAGTGTTGCCCCCGGCTTGGCCGTGGGAACCTTATCCCCTACCCGCATGTTTTTAGCTCCGCACACTATTTTTGAAGTCTTATCCCCGGTATCAGTATCGACCAGGGTTAAATTGCTCCGCCCGGGATGCGGTTCCATGGCCTTGACTTCGCCAACCACTACGGAGGGCAGCGCAGGGCCAAATGTCTCCACCGCCCCCACCTCTACCCCGGAGAGAGTTAAAAGTTCGGCCAGTTCTTCAGCAGAAAGGCCCGCATCAATATATTCTTTAAGCCAGTCAAATGAGACGCGCATTTATTATAGTCCTCCAATCGTTAATCGTTGTTCCCTTTTAACTGAATTGTTTTAAGAAACGCAGGTCGTTGGAAAAGAAGAGGCGCAGGTCTCCGATGCCGTATTTCAGCATGGCGATGCGCTCCACGCCCATCCCAAAAGCAAAGCCGGTGACTTCCCGCGGATTATAGCCGGACACTTCCAGGACCCGCGGATGGACCATGCCCGAGCCCAGGATTTCCAGCCAGCCGGTGTAACTGCAGGTCCGGCAGCCTTTCCCCCCGCACATGATGCAGGAAATATCCACTTCGGCGCTCGGTTCGGTGAAGGGGAAAAAGCTGGGCCTGAACCGCACTCTCTGCTCCGGGCCAAACATTTCCCGGGCAAATAAATCCAGGGTCCCCTTCAGATCGGCAAAAGTAATGTCGGTATCTACCACCAGCCCCTCACACTGGTGAAACATCGGTGAATGGGTGGCATCGTCGTCCCGGCGGTACACTTTGCCGAGGCAAATAATGCGCACCGGCAGTTTCGGGGCTTGCCTTTCCATGGATCGGATCTGAACCGGCGAGGTATGCGTACGCAGCAAATATTGATCGGTAATGTAAAATGAATCCTGCATATCCCGGGCCGGGTGATCGGCCGGTATGTTCAGGGCCTCGAAGTTGTAGTAATCGCTTTCGATATCAGGCCCGTAGGCGAGCTGGAATCCCAGGCCGGTAAAAATTTCTTTGATTTCATCGATGATCATGGTCAGGGGATGCCTTTGGCCAATAGTGACCGGGCGTCCGGGGAGGGTCACATCAATCCGTTCTTTTTCCCATTTATCCTGGCGCATGGCATCCTGCAAAACCTGTTCCCTGTGCTCAATCGCTCTTTCCAGCTCTTCCCGCAGGGCATTGGCTTTTTTCCCAATCACGGGCCTCTCTTCGGGAGGGGCGCTGCCCAGGCTGCGCAAAAGCCTGGTTAGCTCACCTTTTTTACCCAGGTAACGCACCTTTAGAGCTTTAAGCTCCTCCAGGTCGCTAACTTCTTCAATCCTGCCCCGTGCTTCAGTTTCCAGTTGTTTCAATTTGTCCAGCATTGTCGACACCTCCGGATAATAAAAAATCCCTCCGAAAGAGGGACGAAAGATAACCTTCCGCGGTACCACCCAGTTTAGCTACCGCCTTGCTCGCTTGATATCAATAACGGAATTAACCGTAACCAGCCTACAAGACCGGGTAAAAGGCCCTTCGGTGGAAAGCTCCGGAGCGAAATTGGGCCGGGGGCGTCGGGACGGCTTACAGTCACGGCCAATCCTCCCTCAACGACGCCTGAAACCCGGGCTTACTTAACTCCTTCATTGCTGTTGTTATTAAAATATAATAGCATTATAGCACTAAGCTACCCGCTCATCAAGGCGCAGATCCAGATTAAAGTTTATATGCTGCGCTGGCGCACGATTTCATATAGAAGTACAGCGGCAGCGGCAGCGGCATTGAGCGATTCTACCTTGCCGTGCAGGGGTATCGCTACTCTGAGATCAGCCTCAAGCAACAGTTCCGCAGCGATGCCGCCTGCTTCATTGCCCACGATCAGGGCCGTTGGGGGCCTGAAATCGACTTTCCAGTATAAATTTTCTGCCCCGGCTGCAGCAGCAGCTACCTGGAGGCCGCCTTTTTTTAACTCACCAATTAACTGCAGGGGATCGGAAACTTCCTCCAGGCGGAGGTGAAAAACAGTCCCGGCAGTGGCTCTCAAAACCTTGGGCCCAAATGGATCGGTGCTCCCGGCGGTATAATAGACCACTTCCGCTCCGGCCCCTGCCGCAGTGCGAATAATTGTTCCCATGTTGCCGGGGTCCTGGAGCCTGTCCAAAAGTAGAGCCAGGCCGGGCGGGCGATAAAGCTCACGCTCAAATACAGTCCGGTTATAATAAAAGATGGCGGCAACAGGCTGAGGGGCCTCCGTGTCGGCAATCTTTTTGAACAGCCGGGGAGACATTATATACTGCCTGACGCTGCCGGGCAGTCCGGCTGCTATAGATCTGCCCACATTCTTGTAATACTCATCGCTAAAGAATACAACTTCGGGAGATAAACCCGCTTTAAGCGCTTCAGTAACCAGGTTTGGACCCTCGAGGGCAATCCGGCCTGCTTTTTTCCTGTAGCGCCTGCTGTTTTGCAGTTTGGAAAACGCTTTTAAAAGGGGATGGCTCGGACTGTTAATTGATCCAGGATCCACAGGTATCCCCTCCATTCAGCCAGAGAACCGGCATAAAAATATCTCCGTACGGAGATTGCTTAAAGATGCCGGATCCCTTCCTTCTATAACGCTTTTATTTTTAAATGTTTTCCTTTGCCACATCAACCAGGCGGGCAAAAGCTTCTTTATCATTTACGGCCAGGTCGGCCAGGACTTTACGGTTAATCCGAACATCGGCTTTTTTCAGGCCGTTAATAAAACGGCTGTAGGAGAGCCCACCGGTCCGGGCAGCAGCATTAATCCGGGCAATCCACAGCTTCCTAAAATCTCTTTTACGCTGCTTGCGATCCCGGTAAGCATAAGCTAGCGATTTCATAACCTGCTGATTGGCAACCCTGAACAGTTTGCTTTTTGCTCCGTAATAGCCCTTGGCCAGTTTTAATACTTTTTTACGCCTTTTCCGGGCGACATTTCCTCTTTTAGTGCGAGGCATAACCATTCATCCTCTCATTTTCTAAAAATTCCTTACCTGATTAACTGCTTGACCCGCTTTAGGTCAGCAGGTTTTACTAAAGCTGACTTGCGCAGCCTTCTTTTACGGGCGGGTTTCTTTTTGCCCAGGAGGTGGCTGGCATAAGCCTGGCTGCGCTTGTATTTTCCTCCCCCTGTTTTTTTAAACCGTTTAGCCGCTCCGCTGTGGGTTTTCATTTTAGGCATTGGGACAACAACCTTCCTGTTTTTACTGTTATTTGGGCGCTATAATCATGATCATATTGCGCCCTTCCTGCTTGGCCTGCTTCTCCACTACTCCGTCATCGGCAAGCTGTTCCGCAAGATCCTTGCACAGGCGCTGGGCAATTTCAGGGTGAGTAATTTCCCGGCCCCTAAACATAACGGTTACCTTGAGTTTGTCACCCTTCTGCAAAAATTTCTGGGCCCTTTTGGCTTTGACATCAAAATCATGTTTGTCAATGTTGGGCCTTAACTTAATTTCCTTGATCGATGTCGTTCTCTGCTTTTTCTTGGCTTCACGTTCCCGCTTGCTCTGCTCATATTTGTGCTTTCCATAATCCATCATTCGGCAGACCGGCGGCTTGGCATTAGGGGCGACATTTACCAGGTCCATTTTCTTTTCCTGGGCCAGGGCTAGAGCTTCGTCTGTTTTCATAACACCAAGCTGAGTCCCCTCGGCATCGATTACCAGCACTTCCCGGGCCTTAATTTGTTCATTCACGAACAAATTCTTACTAATAATGTTTCACCTCCTGAAAAGTTAAAGAGCAGGGATCACCGCCTGCTCTTCATATCCGTAAATCTTATGGATAAACCCTGCTAACAGTATCATATACGTTTCAGGGTGAGAAGCGGTTACTTCTACTTGGATCAAACTATTATTATACCTTTAAGACTATATCAAAATAACCCTTAAAGGTCAAATACTTTTTTCATTTATTTCCGTTTTCAGTTTCTCAATAAAGACAGACAGGTCTTCAGCGCCCAGGTCACCCCGGTCGCGGCGGCGGACGGCTACCTGGCCGCTTTCCTCTTCCTTATCTCCCACGATCAGCATATAGGGAATCTTTTTGACCTGGGCTTCCCTGATCTTATAGCCCACCTTTTCATTGCGATCATCGAGGGTTACNCTGAACGAAGCTTCCTGCAAGTGATCATGTATTTTGCGGGCATACTCATGGCTTCGATCGGTCACCGGGATAACGCTGACCTGGACTGGGGCCATCCAGACCGGGAACGCCCCGCCGTAATGCTCGATCAAAAGGGCCAGCAGTCTTTCCATGGACCCGTAAATAACCCGGTGGATAACGGCCGGACGGTGCTTCTCTCCGTCTTCGCCTACATAAGTCAGATCAAATTTCTCCGGCATCTGGAAATCGAGCTGAATAGTACCGCACTGCCAGCTGCGGCCGAGGCAGTCTTCCAGGTGGAAGTCGATTTTGGGGCCGTAGAAAGCGCCGTCCCCTTCATTTAACTTGTAGTCAACATTCCTGGAATCAAGGACCCTTCCCAGGATAGAGGTGGCCTTGTCCCACATTTCCTGGGTGCCCATGGCCTTTTCGGCCTTGTGCTCAGTTCCACCCGGTATTTGAAACCGAAAACACTGTAGAAAAGATCCATCAGGTCGATCACTTTACCGACCTCATCTTCGACCTGTGAGGGCAGCATAAAGATATGGGCATCATCCTGGGTAAACGAACGCACCCGCAGCAAACCGTGCAGGGTCCCGGAAAGCTCGTGCCGGTGCACTACCCCCATCTCGGCAATGCGCCGCGGCAGATCGCGGTAACTGTGCATTTTTGAGCGGTAAACCAGCATCGCCCCGGGGCAATTCATCGGCTTTACCGCATAATCCTGCTCGTCAATGCGGGTAAAATACATGTTCTCGCGGAAATGGTCCCAGTGCCCCGATTGCTCCCATAAACTGCGGTTTAAAATCAAGGGAGTTTTGATTTCCTCATAGCCGGCCCGGCGGTGTTCCCGGCGCCAGTAGTCGGTTAACTCCTGCCAGACAATCGCTCCGTTGTTGTGAAGAAAGGGGAACCCGGGGGCTTCTTCGTGCAGGCTGAAAAGCTCCAGCTCCCGGCCCAGCTTCCGGTGGTCCCTTTTCTTGGCCTCTTCCAGCATGTTCAGGTACTGGTTGAGGCGATCTTTATCGGGAAAGGCGGTACCGTAGATCCGCTGGAGCATAGGGTTGCGTTCGTCCCCGCGCCAGTACGCCCCGGCCAGGCCGGTCAGTTTGAAAGCTTTGACCATACCGCTATGGGGCAGGTGCGGACCGGTACACAGATCGATAAAATCGCCCTGCTCGTAACAGCTGATCACTTCTCCTTCAGGCAGCTCGGAAATCAATTCCAGCTTGTAAGGTTCGCCCCTTTCCTGAAAAAGTTGTTTCGCCTCTTCCCTGCTCATCTCCCTGCGCCGGATGGGCAATTTCTCCTTGACGATTTTTTTCATTTCTTTTTCGATTGCCTTTAAGTCATCGGATGAAATAGGTTCTTCAAATTCAAAATCATAATAGAAACCGTTTTCGATGGCCGGGCCGATCCCGAGCTTGACCCCGGGGTAAAGCCTCTTAACGGCGTGGGCCAAAATATGGCTGGCCGTGTGCCGGTAAACCTTGGCTCCCGGCGGCGAGTCGAACCCTACAAAGGCAATTTGGCTGTTTTCCGGTAAGGGAGCATTGAGGTCACATTCCTCACCGTCAATAAGTACAGCCAGCACATCTTTATTTTCAGTGGCCTTTTCCCTGTAGAGGTCCATACAGGTCGTTCCCCGGGGATAAACAGCTTCTTTTCCATTTTCCAGCTTAACTTTTATTTGCAAGGGCCGGACGCCTCCTTCATCAACCAGATCTGTTTTAAGATCAGGGTTTGAATAAAATCATAAAACTTAGGGCCTTCCCTGTCAAGGCAGTGATGCCGTTTTCCCAAAGCTGAACCCGGCTATTTTTAACTTTTTATCTTGATGGCCAGGGGGAGCAGTTCAACTTCCACCGGGGCCCGCCCGGGCTGCTCGCCATCTAAATTGAGCAGAGCTTTTTCCGGAGATGTTACAGTGATGTGCCTGCCCCGCAGGTATTTTATTTTAGGGTTGCTTATGTGACTGCCCTTGTAAACTTTGGGCAGGTTAATCAGTAATTCCGGTTTGCTCATGCTTGCCATGATAATTATATCAAATAAAGCGTCATCCATCCTGGCCCCGGGAACAATATTCATGCCGCCCCCAAAAAAACATCCGTTGCCGATCACAGCCGTGATTGCTTTGCCCTCAAAAACATTTTTTCCGTCTACGTTCACGGCTATCTCCTTGCTCCGGTAGAGAAGCAAACTGATCACGGTCCCCCACAGGAAAGACATGAAACCGCCCATGGCCTTGCTGGTTCGGTTTACTCGCCCCACCGTCTCGCCGTCCAGGCCCAGTCCGGCAATATTGATAAAATACCTGATTTCCCGGGCGCCATCATTGTTGATAAATGTGACCCGGCCGACATCGACTGAGCGCAGAGGGCTTTTAAAAAGGTGTCTGGCCGCCGCTCTAAAGTCCTTGGGGATACCCAGGGTCCTGATCAAATCGCTGCCGGTACCGGTGGATATAAAACCGACGGCGGCGCTTTCGCGGACAGCCCTGTTTTCGTGAAAAAACCCGTTTACGACTTCATTGTTGGTTCCGTCTCCACCGACAGAAATGACCAGTTCGTAGCCTTCCTGCAGATACTGGCGGGTAATATCGGTCGCATCTCCGGCCTTTTCAGTAAAACTGTGTTCAAAGCTAAACCCTTCTTCTTTCAGAGCCGCAGCAATTTTCGGCCACCTTTTGGCGCCCAGGCCGCCGCCCGCAGCGGGATTGACCACCACAGCAGTTTTATTAAACTGCAAATACTGCACCCCTCTTCATATCCTGATTGTTAGAGAACTGTATTGATCGCTGTTACGGAGGGCTAACAGCAAGGCCCTGATTCCAAATAATTTAGCACCTTCGTAATTATATCACAACAGGACCGCAACCTTTTACGATTAAGTGTTTAATTCTGCAATCAAATCTTCCACATACTTTTTAACCAGGTCTCGCGTTCTCCTAAAGCGGGCCAGTGTTTCTTCCTTCGTCCCCTCACCATGGGAAGGATCCTCCAGGGGCCAGTGACTCCTTTCCACCTCCGGTGCTACCACGGGACAGTTGTCGCGGGCATCACCGCAGAGGGTGATCAAATAATCGGCCTCTTCAATCATTTGCCTCTCAAGGCGGTCAGAAGATTGGGCGCTGATATCAATACCCGCTTCTTTCATGACTTCAATTGATTTGGGGTTAATCCCGACCGGAGCAGTACCGGCGCTTTTGACCTCGAACCTGTCGCCGCCAAGGGCCCTCAGGAACCCTTCCGCCATCTGGCTGCGGACTGAATTGCCTGTACACAAGAATAAAACATTCTTTTTTTCTTTTTGAACGCTCATTATTGTCCTCCACCGGTAAAAAAGATTTGATTGCCGCAAGCAGTGTGATTTTCATACTTTATGATCTATCTTATTCTATCTGTCCAAACCGGTTATAGCAACTAATCATGGATGTATTTTTCTATTTCCTACCCTCGGATACCTACTCTAAACCGATTAAAAGTCTACACTACCTGAATGATTTTAACGGGTGATTGCAAAAATTAACACTGTTTTCAAAGGCAGATAAATACCGGGCCAAACCCGGCGCCGTAATTTTAAAACCTGTTGCTAAGAAAATAAATTTATGGTACTATATGAATGAAGTTATATATAGTAACATAAGGCTTTTAACCGGAGAAAGAGGTGCACCTGATGGCTGAAACAAAATACCAGTACCAGGCTGAGATGCTTAAAGCCCTGGCCCACCCGACCAGGCTGCAAATACTCGATCTATTGAAAGAGGGCGAAGAATGCGTCTGCAAGATTGTTCCTAAGCTGCACATGGAGCAATCCAATGTATCAAGGCATCTTAATATCCTGAAAAAAGAAGGTTTGGTGTCATCACGTAAAGAAGGGCTGAAGGTTTTTTACCGAGTGACGGATCCCAAAATATTTCAGCTTATTGAGGTCAGTTCCGAACTTTTGAAAAATTACTGGGATCGGAGACAAAAAATGCTGTTATAAAAAAATAAATCAGTTGTTTTAGCAGTCTTCAGTCAATTTTATTTGCAGACAGCTGTATTTTGCATCAGCGCAGCGCCCCCTTTTAATTGAAGGTTAACAAAATAATTGTTTACAATACCTGAAAGGAGAGGTTAGCAATGAAAATCAAGATTCTTGGACCCGGATGCAAAAACTGCGAGAAAATGGAACAGGAAGTTAAAAATGCTTTAGCTGAATTAAACCTGCCGGCCGATGTTGAAAAGGTGGAAGACACAAACAAGATCATGGAATACGATGTTTTTATGACCCCTGGTTTGGTTATTAACGATAAAGTCAAAGCTTCCGGCAAAGTGCCAAAACTCGACCAGATCAAAAAATGGATCCAGGAAGAACAATAACCACTGATCCACTAAAAACAGGCATATGTAATGTTTCCAGCCCGGGCATCACGGGCTGCACGGGGAGTGTTTAATCGATGGACAACCTGCGAAAACTGATCATCCTGGTCTTAGTGTTCATAGCTGTATATTTTATTCCCTTTCAGCACCCAAATATCCAGGCTTCCATTATGGAAGCTTTTTTCCTGCTGCAGTATTATGTCCGTGAGCATGTTTTGCAAACCCTGATTCCGGCCTTTTTCATTGCCGGGGCAATCGCCAATTTCCTCTCCCAGGGAGCTGTGATAAAATATTTCGGCGGCGGGGCGCACAAAGTGCTGGCTTACTCGGTCGCTTCAGTGTCTGGAAGCGTGCTGGCCGTTTGCTCCTGCACAGTGCTGCCTCTTTTTGCCGGAATCTATAAAAAAGGAGCCGGCCTGGGACCCGCTATTGCTTTCCTATATTCCGGCCCGGCCATTAACATCCTGGCCATCATTCTCACCGCCAGAATCCTGGGTTGGGAGCTTGGTTTGGCCCGGGCCATAGGCGCTGTAATATTCGCCATAGTGATCGGCTTAATTATGGCTCTGCTCTACAGGAAAGAAGACCGGGACAGGGTCGAATCCCCTATGCAGGGTCTGGAAGAAGAAGCCCCGGAAAATCGCAGTCAACTGCAAAACCTGGCTTTTTTTCTGGTCCTGATCTTGATCCTGGTCCTTGCCGCCCTGGGCAGGCCCCAGGATCCCGCCGGGTTGTGGTATGCAGTTTATCAGGCTAAATGGTACCTGGTAGCGGCTCTTTTAATTATACTCGGTTTTATGGTCTGGAGCTGGTTTGACCGGGAAGAACGGGTTTCCTGGGTCGAGTCCACGCGGGATTTTGCCCTGCAAATCCTCCCCCTGCTTTTTGCAGGGGTTATGGCCGCCGGTTTTTTGATGGGCCGCCCGGAAAGCGATGCCGGTTTGATCCCCGTCCAATACATCGAAACCCTGGTCGGGGGCAACAGCTTTCGTGCCAACCTGTTCGCTTCTGTTATCGGGGCGTTCATGTATTTTGCCACTTTAACAGAAGTCCCCATCCTGCAGGGCCTGCTTGGTTCTGGAATGGGGCAGGGACCGGCCCTGGCCCTGCTGCTGGCCGGTCCGGCCCTGAGCCTGCCCAACATGCTGGTCATCAGGAGCGTACTGGGTACTAAAAAAACCATTATCTTTGTAGCCCTGGTTGCTATAATGGCCACCATCTCGGGAATGATTTTTGGAGCCATTATGTCTTAACCTCATATACATCCATGCCGCGAATATTAAGGCCCTCCCCATTGAAAGCGGGGAAGGCCTTTTTGTCTTAACTTTCCAAATCGATTGGTTGGCCCGACCATTTATCTAAATTAACATTACCGTTCGTCCCCGGCCATCTTGTTAGAATATGCAGACATTTTTGGAAACCAGCGGGCAGTTCTCAAGCAAATGGTCACCAGCACTAACATGATCGGCACTTCAATCAAAACACCCACTACTGTAGATAGAGCAGCCCCTGAACCCAATCCGAATACGGTGACCGCCGTAGCAATTGCCACTTCGAAGTGATTGCTGGCCCCGATCATGGAAGCCGGAGCCGCTTCTTCGTAGGTGAGCCCGATCAGTTTAGAGAGCAGGTAACCAATACTAAAAATGAAAAGGATCTGGACAATCAAAGGAATTGCAATCATAACTACACCCAGGGGGTTTTCGATAATCACCTCACCCTGGAGCATGAATAGATAAACTAAAGTAGCCAGAAGGGCAACAACTGAAATTGTACCCATATGCTTCAAGAAAACCCTTTCATACCAGTCAATGCCCCGGGTCGCAATCAATCGTTTGCGGGTAATGTATCCAGCAACCAGGGAAACCCCTACATAGAGCATGATGCTTAAGAAAATAGTCCAAAAAGGTATGGGCATTTCGGCTATATCCAACAGAAAATTTCCCAGTGGAGCATACAGGACCAGCATGGTCAGCGAGTTAATGGCCACCAGCACCAGGGTCAGGCCCATAAACCCCTTGGCCAGGTAACTGAAGACCAGGACCATGGCAGTACATGGCGCAATACCGAGAAGGATCATCCCGGCCATGTATTCACCGGCCAATTCGTAACCAATATAAGGGGCCCAGATAACGCGCATGAACAACCAGGCAAAAAAGAACATGCTGAAAGGTTTAATCAGCCAGTTGACGATCAGGGTTAAGACAACCGCTCGCGGAGCTTTCACCGCATTTACAACTTCGCTGAAATCTATCTGCAGCATGATCGGGTACATCATAGCAAACAAAAAGATGGCAATCGGAATGTTTACCTGCGCTATCTGGATCTCACTTAAAGTCTCAGCCACACCAGGTATAACGCGGCCAAGTCCGACACCTACCAGTATGCATAATGCCACCCAAACGGAAAGATATTTGTGGAAAAATCCAAGTTCATAAGCTTTGTCTTCAGTCATATTTTTTCATCACCTCTTAATCTTGTTTTTACCGCGGAAAGCAATAACAATCAAAGAA
>SL_5KL_010_SEDDRAFT_10000084_pt1 | contig 50620 bp, 36 predicted proteins | sample SodLakKL_010_SED_FD_9118 | JGI IMG/M metagenome (IMG submission 9118)
GGTAATAAGGTTGGAATTTTATAATTCTTTTTGGTATTAAGGTTAACTATATATAATAAAATAAGGTATGAATAAGGTTTACCAGCCTGAAATCACATAAGTTTGTGATAAAAAAATCTTTTTAAACTTTTTTCTTGAAAAAAAAGTTACAAAAATTCAAGGCTGTGGTTCCGACACCACAAAACTACGCATTAAGGGCTAAAATATTTGCAATGTCGCTTTTGGCTTTGATCTGTTTTTGTAGAGTGTTTTAATCTGTATTATATTTTTTATACTTTTCCATAATTTTTTTGAGCGACTTCAAATATTTTTTAACGCCCTTTTCGCTTGTTTTGTAGGTGTCTTCACCATAGGCCGAAAGACGGTTTTAACCATCTATTGTGCTAAAATTCTGAATCTCTAAATCATTAAGATTTTATAATAGATGGATTGTAAAATTACCACCAATACTATAAAAACCGGGCGCGTTGGCATGCCCAAACAGGCGCACAGCTTTTTTAATTTTATATATAGTAGCTATAAGATGATAGTTTAATTATTATAACAAATAATTTTTATGAAAGTTGCATTAGTATAAGTAAAATATACTTAAAGTTCTGATATTTATGTTTTTTAGGTAACGCGTAATCCAAAAAAATTGTGATTACCCGTCACCTAAATATAAAAAATTACGGGCTAAACATACGGATTTTTACGTAAATAAAAGTTTTTGATGTTAAAATTTGGTGTTTTTTAAAAAAAGTTTTTTAATTTTGCTTAGTAAAGTAAAAAATACTTATATTTGTTGCATTAAAAAGAATAATTGATAAAGATATTGTTATTGAAAACTATTGTTTAATATTATATTTTTTTATTCAAAAGTATAACATTTTACAAATGGTTTCAATTACATTGTCAAAATCAATTAAATTACAAATTTTAAATTAATTATTTTTTTGTTTCACTTAAATTTTATTAAATTATGAAAAAAATTACACAAACACTTACATTAGGGTTGATTTTAAGCTTTATGTTTACGACCCTTGGTTTTGCTCAGCAATTTGAACAAGCTGAGGCAACCGGAAAGGCCGAAAATCAGCCTGCTTCAATGGTTTTCACAGGCGACAGGGATGAAGGCGAATGGTTGTTTTACCATGATGAATCGCATGAAAATGCATTAGGTTTGACGGCTCCCGGATGGTTTACTTCATTGGCATGGTGGCCGGCTGATGAGCTTGACGACTATGATGGATGGGCAGTAACAAAGGGGGAAGTATTCCAGCAAGACCCGACAAATGCCGATCCTATATTCTCTATATGGGAAGGCGATGACCCTGAGGCCCTGACAGAGGTTTATTTCAAAGAATTCGACCAGGTTATGACTGACTGGGTTGAGCTTGAATTTGATGATCCCCATATAATTGATGCCAGCACAGGCCTTTGGATTGGCGTTGCATGGGATGACCTTGGCGAAGGAAACTTCCCGGCCGGTATGGATGGAACTACTGCTGCTAATGGATATAGCAATATGGTAGCGCTTGGTAATGTTCCTCCCGAAGTACCCGAATCACTTCAGGACCTGGCAGGTATAATGGGCGACTTCTTGCTTTCTATCTATGTTGAAGAAGCAGGCCCTATGTACGAAGTCACTTTTGCGGTTACCGGCGAAGGCGATCCACTTGAAGGAGCATGGGTTGAGCTGGGCGAGTTTGAAGGTGAAACCGATGAAGACGGTATAATAGTTTTTGAAAGCGTTCCTGAAGGCACCCACGAATGGAGTGTGTCTAAAGAAGGATGGGTCACCCAATCAGGAGATGTTGAAATTGATGATGATATGACAATAGACATTGATCTTGAGCCGGCTGAAGCTTTCGAAGTTACTTTCATAGTAACTTGCGAAACCACCGAAAATCCAATTGAAGGAGCTTTGGTTGAACTGGGCCCATTTGATGGTGAAACCGATGAAGACGGTATGATAGTTTTTGAAGAGGTTCCTGAAGGTATCCACGAGTGGAGCGTTTCAGCAGAAGATTATCTTACTCAATCAGGAGATATCGAAATTACTGAAGATACTACAGTAGAAATTGAACTTGAACCCGGCGAAGAGTATACAGTTACTTTCGAGGTTGAAAATGAATATGGCGATGTTATCGATGATGCCGTCATTACCCTTGGCGATGTAACTAACGAAGCTGGTGACTATGAATTTACTGTTGTGCCCGGTGAATATGATTACCTGGTAGAAGCAGAACATCACGAGGATTATGAAGGAAGCGTTGATGTTGAATCTGATATTACCGTAGAAGTAATTATGGTACCAGACGGTACAGACATTCCTCAGCATGAAACAGCATTTTCTGTTTATCCAAACCCTGCAAAGGATGTTCTAAATGTAGAAACCCAGAACATCAACCAGGTGAGAGTATTTGACCTGACAGGTAAAGTTATATACTCACAAAATGTAAATGCTAATAATGTTACTATCCAGGTTAGTGAATTTGGACAAGGTATGTACATCCTTCAGGTAGAAACCGATAAAGAGGTTATTTCTGAAAGATTTAACGTTGTTAAATAAATTAACCACTTAAATTGAAAAAAGCGGGGAAGATAAAAAGGAGTTTGAATGTCTTATTTCCCCGCTTTTTTTTCGATTGATCAAGCATAAGTAAAAAATCAAAACTTTTTTTAAAAACAATAATAATGTTTCATATCTAAAGAAAATTTGAAAGATTATTTTTAAAGTTATTATTGAAAGATTATTTATAAACAAAAACAAAACAACATTATGAAAAGATTTTTAATTTTTTGTGGAATTATGTTATTTCTGAGCGGTTCTCTCTTTGCTCAGGACATTACCATCACTGGTACTGTGGTAGATGCCGAAGATGATGAAACGATTCCGGGTGTTTCTGTAGTAGTTAAAGGTACAACTATAGGAACCACGACCGACATTGACGGCAACTATGAGATCACAGCACCTGCCGATGCGGTTTTGGAGTTTTCATACGTTGGTATGGAAACCAAGGAAGTTTCGGTTGATGGGCGCTCAGAAATTAATGTAACTATGATGTCAGATTTACTGGCATTAGAAGAGGTTATAGTAGTAGCTTATGGTACTGCCACAAGAGAAACATTTACCGGTTCTGCTTCGACGGTTAGTGCGAGTCAGATAGACCGCGTACCCGTTACCTCAATTGAGCAGGCACTTGCAGGAGCTGCAGCCGGGGTTGATGTTAGCACTTTATCCGGGCAGCCGGGCTCTTTTACCTCAATGCGAGTAAGAGGGGTTGGTTCTATAAGCTCGTCTAACGAACCTCTTTATGTTATTGATGGTATTCCGGTTCAGGGCGGATCTATGTCACAGCACGTGTCAACATCGGCCAGCCCTCTTCAATCCTTAAATCCAAATGACATTGAAAGTATAACAATATTGAAAGATGCCGCTGCTGCATCACTTTACGGATCCCGTGCCGCTAACGGTGTTGTTCTTATAACAACAAAATCGGGAGCTGAGCAAGATACTCGTTTTACCGCCAGGTCATCTCTCGGCTTTAATGATTTTGCCGTACCCTACTTTCCGGTAGCGAGCCAGGAGAAAAACTATGAAGTAAAGCACGAAGGCTTTTATAATCATGCATTACATTATCAGGAGATGTCTGAAGGAGATGCTTTGGCATATGCAGATGAACAAATGGCGGCTTATTTTTATCATTATGATCCCGATGATCCTTGGTTTAGTGATGATTGGGAAGATGAGTTATTCCGCCTGGGAGCCAGCCAGGAGCATCAATTTTCAGCTACCGGTGGTACAGAAGCTACACAGTATTACACTTCTTTCAATTATAGCCAGCAAGACGGCTATTCAATACGTAACGATTTTGAGCGTCTGACAGGAAGGTTAAACCTGGATCACCAGGCTTACGACTGGCTTGAATTTGGAATTAACGCAAGTATAGCAAGTACAGCACAAAATGTTGTGCCCGACCGTGCATTTTACTATGTGAATCCAACTTTCGCACGCCAACAGTATCTTAATCCTCTTTTCCCCGTCTGGGAAGAAGATGGTACTTTCAACCAGGATATTGTAGGTGGCCAGTATCCCAACCTTGTACGCGACCTGCCATTGAATTTGCAAACTACAAATTCATTCCGCAGCACAAACCGCGGTTATGTAGAAGTTAACCCTCTAGAAGAATTAACAATACGCTCAAGTATAGGTTATGATGCAAACTTAGTCAATGAAGACAGGTATTGGTCGCCCGAGTCAAGCGACGGTGAAGCACATGGCGGATATGGCCACAAGAGGCACCGCATTATCAATACCATAAATTGGTCAAACACCGTTACTTATGAAACAGACATTGCAGATGTTCATAATATCGAGGTTTTGGCCGGTTATGAAATAGAGGATGTATATGATGAAAGTACAACAACACAGCAAGCTGATTATCCAAACGCAATTCTAAGAGCTTCCATAATAGGTGCTGAACCATTAGCCGGTGGAAACTACTGGTCAGAAGAACGTTTAATTTCCTATCTTTCAAGGTTAAATTATAACTATGATGATACTTATTATATTTCAGGTAGCTATCGCCGTGATGGAAGCACCAAATTGGGTGTAGATGAAAGATGGGGTGACTTCTTCTCCGTTTCGGGTTCTGTTAGGCTCACACAATTGGATTTTATGGATCCAACAAGAGATTGGCTGGATGACTGGAAAATCCGTGCTTCATTTGGCACCAACGGTACATTACCAACTGCCCGCTACGGACATATGGCACTGTATGGATACGGATATGATTATAATTTGCAGCCCGGTATGAGTATTACTCAAGTATATAACCCAAGGCTAAGATGGGAACAAAGCGAAAACATGAATATTGGTACTGATCTTACATTGTTCGACAGGTTAACTTTAGATTTTGAATATTACCAGCGTACTACAGAAGACCTGTTATTAGAAGTTCCTGTATCAAGAGTATCAGGATTTGATAACACATGGCAAAACGTAGGGTCAATGCAAAATACCGGCTTTGAGGTAACTGTTACCTCAACCAACGTTGCCACAGAAGATTTCACCTGGACAACAAACCTTAACGTTTCCAGAAACGTTAATGAAGTTTTGGAACTTTATGAAGGTGAAGATATTATACAATCACCATTTATTTTGAGAGAAGGCTATTCTTATAACAGTATCTACGCACGCGAATGGGCAGGTGTAGATCCTGAAACAGGAAAAGGCCAATGGTGGACACACGATGAAGACGGAAACCGCCTGGAGAAAACTTTTGAGAGAACAGAAGCAGAACCACAATTGCTGTTCAATACTGATCCTGATTTCAGGGGTGGTATTTATAATGAGTTTTCTTACAGAAATTTCGACCTTTCGTTCTTGTTCAACTTTAGCGTAGGAGGAAAAATTTATGCTACACCACATTATTTCTTTAATGATGATGGAATGAACTGGCATAGTTCAATCACCGAATACCAGTATGAAAACCGCTGGCAAGAACCTGGTGATGAAACTAAAAATCCAAGATATGTTCACCAAAACCCCCAGGAGACCAATTTCATGTCGTCTTACAGGGTATTTGACGGTGATTATATAAGACTCAAGAGTCTGAACCTCGGATATGCTTTACCACAGCAGTTAACTGCCCAGGTAGGCATTGATCTGTTGCGTTTATATATGTCAGCACACAATCTCTGGACATGGTCGGCAGTAGAGTTTATGGACCCTGAAGTTGATGACAGGGGAAGGTATCATGCTGAATTACCCCCCATGAGAACTATACAATTTGGTGTAGAAGTTAATTTTTAATGAACTAAAAAACTATTTAAGATGAAAAAACATTTTTTAATAATATTAAGCATTTTTGTTTTTGCCACTTGTACTGAAGACTGGCTTGATGAAGTTGAGCCCTCAACTTCTCTCACTCCGGATATGGCCTTTCAAACGCTTGATGATGCAGAAGTAGCTCTCAGGGGTGTCTATAGTTGGCTATGGACACGTACTAATAATCAAACGTACTGGGGAGGAGATATACAAACCTATGGTGATGTAAAAGGTGATGATGTTAGAACATCTGAACCCGGTAAACGTACAGCTTCGCAGTACCGCTATACAGAAACACCTGAATCCAGCACTCTTGGTTTTTGGCGGATTCCATACAAGGGACTGTTGAATGCTAATGCACTTCTTGAAAATATAGAAGATGTTGAAGTTGTGACAGAAGCTGATGAAGAGCAAAGAGACCAAATTAAGGCGCAAGCATATACATTGAGGGCCGTGTTCCATCATGACCTTGCCCGGATTTATGGCAGGATGCCTGCTAATGGTGATCCATCAACTGACTTGGCAGGTACATTAGCAATTGAAGTTGTTCCACCTCACGAAAATCGTGAACGTAGTACAGTACAAGAACTGTATGAACAAACAATAGAAGACCTCAAAACAGCTATACCCATGCTCGATGATACTCGCCTCACAAATGGATTTATCAACAAATGGGCAGCTAAGGGGTTATTAAGTCGTGTTCTTCTCTATTACGAAGAATATGAAGAGGCACTTGAATATGCGGAAAAGGTTATAAACTCAGGTATTTATGAATTGCTCGATTATGAAGAGTATGAAGCTTCATGGCAAGAAGAATTCGCCAGTGAAGGTATCTGGGAAATTAACTGGAACACAGCACAAAACGCCGACCGCGAAGGGCTTGGCTATCTGTGGGATACACGAGGATATCAAGCTGTCAGACTAACGGAATCATTTATTGATTTATTAGGTGAGAATGAAGATGATATACGTAATTCTATAGTTGATCCTGAAAATGGATTCCTTGGTAAGTACGTAGGTCCGGAAGGAGAAGCTTCCCGCTTAACCAATATCAGAGTGGTCAGGCTTGCTGAAGTATATCTCAATGCTGCCGAAGCTGCATATAAAACAGGCAATCAAGCATTAGCCGACGGTTATATTACTGCGATATATGATGCACGTACAAGCGAGAATAATACCGTTGAAAATGTTGACCTGGATCGTATACTGTTAGAACGCCGTAAAGAACTTGTAGGCGAAGGGCACAGATTCTTCGACCTTATGAGAAACGGATTGCCGGTAATTCGCGAAGGAGATGACCATTTTACATTAACAATGGAGCTTCAACCGGACGATCACAGGGCAATTCAACCAATACCACAAGTTGAAATAAATGCTAACCCGAATATGGTTCAAAACCCGGGTTATGGCGGAAACTAAGAATTAAATAAAAATTTTTATTGAATTCTGTTAACAGGGGAGGTTTATTAGCCTCCCCTGTTGTTATAAAATAGTTGCATTAAATTTTTTCATGCTTACAGCATTAACCATAATTTCAGTAATTGTAGCACCGATAAATGATTTAATGATACAATTTTTTACTGCAGAGATATGCTTTTTAAAAAATAAGTAATAACTTTAATGTCAAAAAATAAAATTAATCAAATAAATATATATAACTTAAATAGATCATTATGCATAAAAAAGTTTTTTACCTGTTATTTATTATTCTGCTTGTTTTAATAACATTCTCCTGCAGAGACAAGGAAGGGTCGCCCGGCATTGACTACAAGGAACAAATTGACGAATACCTTCCTGTAGCCCAGTGGAAAATTGCCGATAAGCTGCATGGCGGCAGATTTGGGCGGTTATCTTATATTTGGAATCAGTATCAGGCAGGCATCAGGGGAACTTATGCTCAAATCGACAAATATGACGTTAATTATTCTTACCTGGATGAATCCTGGGAACATATATTTATAGGTGCTAATTACAGGTTGGATATGGTAAGTGGTTTTGCTTATGAATTGAATTTGCCTGCATACGAAGGTATCGCAAAAATCCTGCAGGCTTATTTGTTTTCTATTACTACCGATGTTTTTGATGATATCCCATTTTATGATGCTTCAGAAATATACGCTGGAAGAAAAGCAGAATATGACGACCAGGAAACGGTATATGAAGGTATCAATAGTTTAATTTTGGACGGAATTTCAGACCTTTATAAAGCAATAGATACTAATTCTGAAACTCCCGGCCCGGAAGTAGATTATATATACGAGGGTGATTTACGCAAATGGATAAAAGCCGCTAATGTATTACGATTAAGAACTACACTTAAATTATCTCACCAAAAACAAGATTATAATCTTACATTAAGTTATATCAATCAGTTGGATATGTTTGACAGTAATTTTGATAACTTATACTTCCCTTATACCATACACGAAGATATTCCAAACCCATTTTATACTTTTGATAATAATATTGGTAATTTACGGGTCGGGGAAAAAATAGTTGATCTTTTAAAAGATACTGATGATCCTCGTTTGCCCGAATTTGTGAAAAAAAACTATAACCAGGAATATCTTGGCAGCGGCCCGGGCAAAAGTAACCAACAAGCCTCTTATTTAGGGCCTGGTGTTGCTTCAAAGACTTCTCCCATATATCTTATTACATATGCAGAGCAACAATTTATTAAAGCAGAAGTCTACTACCGGACAGGACAAAAAGGAAATGCCCTGGATGCATATAAGAATGGTGTAGCCGCATCACTGGAGCAATATAATGTTTATGACTCGGATTGGTTAGATGAAAATACCGATATAGAAGATATCACCCTTGAAGATATTATGAATGCAAAATATATTGCAATGTTTCTGAATCCTGAAGCATGGGCAGATTGGCGAAGAACAGGATATCCGCAGTTAGATGTTGCCGAAGGCAGTGTGATAAATGATAAACACCCCAGGAGATTCCTTTATCCCAGGATAGAACACCAACATAATTCGTCAAACGTACCTCAAGATGTAGAAATTACTGACCGGGTTTGGTGGGATGTAAAATAAATATTGATTACCCAATACCATGCGTGAGAATTACCTCAAGCTAATTCTCACGCATAACATAATCATCATACTCTATCTCAAACCTGAGCTTATGTTTTGATTCCTCAATAGCAAGAGCATGAAATATTTTTTTAAGCTCCGGTTTATCGGTGCGTTTTTCAAGGTTGCTGTAAAGTTTGTAAGCAGCCTTTTCTTTTTTCATTGCGATTACCAGGGCTTCTTCATAACTCATATCCGGCGAAGGTTTAGCTTTAACAACGTAATCGGCTATTTTGAGATCAGAAATCTCTTCTGTGGTCATTTCAAAAATACCTTCATCTTTTATTTTTTGCAACTTAGCTTTATGACCAACTTCTTCACGGGCAAACTGCAAAAATGTGGCTTTTATCTCCGGATTTTTCATCTTTGAAGCAAGGTCATTGTAAAAATCTACAGCTTCCTGTTCAGACTTCATAGCAAAATCCAATATTTCATTAACCGAATTGAACTTTTCCATATTACAAGCTTTTTGTTTTTGGTTAAAATTTAATTGCTTAATAGATCACCAAAACTAATTTACACAAAACAGCGTTAAGACCTGAATGCTTTTTCAAATTCCTTGTCAAACCTCTTTACCAGGCAATCACACCCGTGATTAAACTTCCTGCTGTAGTTGTCGCTGCTTGTATAAATCAGTTTTTTGTTATTATTTTCAGGTAACTTTTTAAGTATTTTGGTTATCTCTTTAAATGCGTCATCAGGTGTTGAAGGCACTTCTTCTATCCCAAACGCTTTTTGAAGCAAACCTAATTGATCAAAATTTGATTTTTTTACAGGACTTTTGAATTTAGCATTAAATTGCTGTATAAATTTTTGTGTATTGGTAAAACTTCCACCGGTTTCAAAATGCAAAGATGCCGGTAATATAAGATCGCATTCCTTAACGGTATCAGTAACAAAGTAATCCTGTACTACTAAAAAATCAGCCTTTTTCAAAGTACTTTTAACATTTTTGGGATCTGATGCACAACCAGCCGGATCTTCACAAAAAATAAAAATGTTCTTTATCTTATTCTGTGCAACCATATCCAGTAGGTTTTTATTATTAACCACTTTACTTTGTATTTCCTGCTCTTTTTCGCCGATAAATGGTGCACAAAGTGCCATATCAAATACACCCTGCGAATTGTTCTTTTCTTTCAAAGCAATAATGCCCGATGAAGTCTTACCTAACTTACCGGTTATCATAGCCAGGTTTTTGATCTCAATGCAGGCATTTGGTGATATATTTTTCTCGCCAAAAATTATAACCGCTTTATCTTCTTTTATATAATTATTACAAAACTCCTTGATATCATTGTAATTCAAACCCGCTTTATCGAGCAATTTTTCAAAATTTTCAGAAAGAATATGTTTACAATAATCTTCAAAACCATTACAATTATTCAAATAAGCCTGATTATACATTTTGTTACTTACCAGGTAATGATTTAGTGCTTTAACAAAATGATAATATGATTTTACATTATGCACCTTATTAGCTTTATGCGCCATACGGTTATCAGCTTGAGTTGTAATAAGCTCAATTGGTATATCATTTATATACGAGCTGTTATAAGCATCAAAATTGACCACCCCATTTTCATAATTGAGCTCGGATCCTAAAATATATATTCGTTGGGCATCATTAAGCCGGTCAAAAGCCATATTGAGGTATGAGCTGTTTTGGTAACCGCTTCCCTGGCCATCATAAAGGAAGCTACTTACATTAGCTGTTTTTACCCCTTCGTTTGCCAGTTTATGGATCATAAATAATTCTTCGTTGGTAAGCCTTGCACCGCCAAAAAAAGCATTTTCATCCGGACTGACATTTTGAATTTTTTCAGCTATCAAATCAAATGCTTTTTCGAAAGATATTTCTTTAAATTTACCATTCTTTTTCAACCATGGTTTTGTTATACGGCTTCTATCATTAAGATACCTGTATCCAAACCTTGCATACCTGCAAATGTTGCTATCCTTATTTATCAATCCCTCAGAACCTTCAACCCTGTTAAAAAAGGATGCTTTGTGATGCAAACTTATTTCACAACCAACAGAACAGTAATTACATATAGTATTAAAACAATCATTTTTAACCGGGCCCGGTTTAAAAGGGGCGTTTTCAGTTAAGGCTCCCGTAGGGCAAGTTGAGATACACAGCCCGCATGATTCGCATTTGGTATCAGAAAGTTTACCGTCTAAACTTGGAGCTACATATGTTTCAAACCCCCGGTTTATAAATCCTAAAGAATTGGCACCAACTACTTCATTGCATATTCTAATACATCGCCCGCATAATACGCATTTATTGTTATCTATTTCAACATAAGGATGTAAAAAGTCAACCGGGTACTCCTTATAATCACCTAAAAATGAGTGTTGATCAGCATTATAATTATCTCCATATTTTTTCAGGTCGCAGTAATAAAGCTCTGAACATCCACATTCAAGACACCTTTGTACTTCCTGCTTAGCATCTTCATCAGTATAGCCAAGTTCAACCTCATGAAAATTTCCCCGGTTTTCAGGCTTAAGAGTGGGCATCTCCCTACGCTTTTTCTTAGGAAACCAATCTTTGTAATCTTCCTTTTTTTGTTCTTTAAAATTATCTTTTTTACTGAGAAACTCCTTTGGCAAAGGTTTAACCTCTTCACCATTGAGAAAAAGGTTGCAACTATGTGCAGCTAATCTTCCCTGGGCAATAGCTTCAATTAATGTTGCCGGGCCTGTCACTCCATCACCACAGGCAAATACAGATGGAATAGAAGTTTGTAAAGTATTTGAATCGGCATCAATATCACCCCATTTATTAAGCTTAAGCTCTGATTCGGAATATTTATTAATATCATCTATAAAATTTACTACCGTTTTTTGGCCGATAGCAGCAAGTATGTAGTCAACATCAACATCAAATTCAGACCCGTCAATTTTAACAGGCCGTCTTCTTCCTGATGCATCGGGTTCGCCAAGTTTCATTTTAAAGCAGGTAAGAGACTTTACATTTCCATTTTCGTCGCTATTGACTTTTGCCGGGGCTGTAAGAAACATGTATTTTATACCTTCAAGCTTAGATTCATGAATTTCTATGGGGTTGGCAGGCATTTCCTTTTCTGTGCGCCGGTATAGTACCATAACTTCATCGGCGCCACAACGCATAGATGTACGGCAACAATCCATGGCTGTATTCCCTCCGCCAATTACCGCAACCTTCTTCCCCGAAAAATCATACTGCTGACCGGTCACCTCCATATTTCGCAAAAAATCTATGCCGGAAAAAATATTGCCCGCATCATCATTTTCACATCCTATATTAGTTCCTTTTTGTGAACCAATAGCAAGAATAACGCTGTCAAATTTGTTTTTTAAATCTTTATAGCTAAGATTATCACCAAGTTTTTTATTATAATGTATTTTTACCCCCAGTTTGGTAATGGCCTTAACTTCTTTATCAATAACATCATTTGGAAGCCGGTATGGAGGTATTCCATATCGCAGCATTCCGCCGGCGTGCTGACTGGCTTCAAAAATTTCAGGCTTATGCCCTTCACATGCCAAAAAGTATGCTGCAGTTAGCCCTCCGGGACCTGCTCCAATAATTGCAACCTTTTTTCCGGTAGCAGCTTTAACTTTTGGCGTATATTGATTTTTGGATTGCAAATCCTTATCTGATGTATATCTTTTTAAATAATCAATACCTACACCAACATCTTCGAGTAAGTTTCGGCGGCAAGCCACTTCGCAAGGCCTTACACATACCCGGCCACAAATAGCGGGCAAAGGGTTGGTTTGTTTTATCAGTCCTACTGCTTCATTAAACAATCCCTGGTCTATCAATGCTATATAACCCTGAACATCAACACCTGCAGGGCATTCTTCACGGCATGGAGCAACGCAATCAGCATAATGATTGCTTGCAATCAACTCCAATGCAAACCGTCTAGAATTTGAAATACGCTCATTATCGGTTTTAATTCTCATGCCTTCTTTTAAGTAGGTTGAGCAGGCAGGCTGTAAACCACGCATACCTTCAATTTCAACCACACATAAATAGCATGAGGAAAAAGGCTCCAATCGCGGGTCATTACACAATGTAGGTATTTCGATTCCTTGTCGCCCTGCGAGCTGAAGAACAGTTTCGCCGTTATAACCCTCTACAATCTTTTCATTTAATATTATGTTGAATTTAGACATGTGTATGTTTTTGTTTATTATAGTTTTATCAAAAAAATTTGCTTTGTCAGTAAAATTATATAGTTAAGTTTAAGCCTGGCACTCTTTAATATTTTAACTAAGCTTTATGGCATCGAAGTTACATTTTGTGTAACATAAGCCACAGTTTGTGCATATATCCTGGTTGATGAAGTGCGGCTCCTTTTTTTCCCCTTCTATTGCATCTACCGGGCAGCCTTTCGCACACACCATGCAACCTGTACAATTTTCAGCTATTACTTCATAGGTCAACAGTTTTTTGCATTTCAATGCAGGGCATTTTTTATCGCGGATATGTGCTTCGTACTCATCCTTGAAATATTTGAGTGTAGTAAGTACCGGGTTCGGAGCTGTTTGCCCCAACCCGCAAAGGGAGCTGTCAATTATGGTATGAGCTAAGTTTTCAAGGAGCTCTATATCTGTTTCTTCACCTTCCCCTTCGGTTATGCGCGTCAATATTTCCAGCATTCGCTTGGTTCCAATCCGGCAAAAAGTACATTTGCCGCAAGATTCATTTTGTGTAAAATCGAGGAAAAATTTTGCAATATCCACAACACAAGTTGTTTCATCCATCACAACCATACCGCCTGAACCCATAATTGCCCCGGTTTCATTTACCGAATCATAATCAACTTTAGTATGTGACAAATATTCTGGTATGCATCCACCCGAAGGCCCACCCAACTGAACAGCTTTAAATTTTTTGTCATCTATAATACCACCTCCCAAATTATATACAATGTCTTTTATAGTAATTCCCATTGGCACTTCCACTAAACCACCATGTCTGATTTTTCCCGTTAGTGCGAATACTTTGGTACCTTTACTTTTTTCTGTACCATATTGAGCATAATTTTCACTTCCGTTAAAGATTATCCATGGTATATTGGCAAATGTTTCTACATTGTTAATATTGGTCGGATGTTTCCATAAGCCACGTTCAGCCGGAAATGGGGGTCGCCGGCGCGGCATACCACGCTGGCCCTCAATAGATGCAATAAGTGCGGTCTCCTCACCACAAACAAATGCTCCTGCACCCTCTTTAACATGAATTTGAAAATTGAAACCCTCTATACCGAAAATATTTTTACCGAGGTAGTTCTTCTTATTGGCTTGTTCTATTGCAATTTCAAGCCTTTTGATAGCCAGGGGGTATTCTGCCCTGCAATATATATAACCTTCATCGGCACCTGTAGCATAGCCACAAATAATCATTCCTTCCAAAATGCTGTGCGGATCACCTTCAATAAGCGACCTGTCCATAAAAGCACCGGGGTCTCCCTCATCAGCATTGCAAATAACATACTTTTTGTCAGATTCATTATTACGGGCAAACTTCCATTTCATACCTGTTGGAAAACCACCTCCACCACGACCCCTGATACCCGAATCCATAACCATTTGTATCACCTTTTCAGGCTCAATAGACTTACTGCAAATATTCTCTATTGCCTTATAGCCTTCTTTAGCCTCATAATCTTCTATAGATTCAGGATCAATATGCCCGCAGTTGCGCAAAGCTATTTTAACCTGGCCTTTAAAAAAATCTTCATCAATACCATTCTGCTTGTCAGATGAAACAATATATTCGTGTATAGGTGAAAAATTTTTGATATGACTTTCAACTATTTCATCAACACGTTTAAGGTCCACCTCTCCATATATGTTAGAACCCCATTGATCAATCACTTCAACCAGGGGCTCGCGATAACACATGCCTATGCAACTTGTTTGTTTGATGTTGAAATCTAACTTATCTGCCGACCTGATACGCTTAAACTCTTCATAAGTCTTTCCGGCTCCGGCAGCTAGCCCGCATGATCCCAGGCCTACAATTACAGTTGTTGTCTTATTCATTTCTTAACTTATTTTTCAGTAAGATAAAATATTTAATTACTTTAGTGCTTTAACGTATAGTTATATTATCAGATGTTTTAAAAAAAATCGTTGGTCATTTTAATATTCTATAAATAATAAAATGTCTTCACAGATAAATACAGATGTAAAGAATCATATTAACATTTTTGTTGTTTAAAACCAGGCCATTATCAGGTTTGCCCTGTTTTATTGCTATTCCCGTTTTCATTACTTCGCCTGATGTTTCTAATTACTTTCAGTGCACTTTTGGGACTAAGTTTGCCATGTGTATCATCATCAATCATCATAACAGGGGCAAGAGAGCAACAACCAACGCAAGCAACCGTTTCTAAAGTAAACAACCCATCACCGGTGGTCTCACCATCATTTATTTCAAGATGATCAAGCAAAGCATCTGTTATTGTTGATACATTCTGAACATGACAAGCTGTACCATGACACATCTTAATCATATATTTACCAACGGGTTGTAACCTGAATTGAGCATAAAAAGTAGCTACACCATACATTTCGTTAAGTTCAAGCCCTAATTCACTGTTAAGCTTCAAAAAAGCAGCATGTGGTATATAACCATATATCTCCTGAGTTCCCTGCAAAAGCGGTATCATATTACCCTTTTTGTGGCGGTGCTTTTCTATTAAGGGTTCCATAAGTGTAAGGTCAACCGGTGAAGTATCCAGCTTTTCAACTTTTGATTGAGGTATTCTATCAATTCGCATACAAATTATTATTTAATAAACTTTAAAATTACGCAAACTTAAAAAAATATATAATCAAAATGATAAATATTATAGAATGATTTTTTTAATAATAAAATTTGGATATTTAAAAAAAAATGTTATGAAAACAAGTCTAAATGTCATTTGTTGTCTAGTTTTATTTTTTACTGTCATAATTTAAGTACTATTCATATATCGTTTTATCCTTGTTCTTTGTATTATTGAATTCTCATCACTATTGTCCGGTTAAGAATTAATGTTATGATACTTTAATGCTTAGTATAACATACTGTTATCAAGCATTATACTTTTAAAAGCCGGGATATCAATATTTTATACACTTTGCTTGTACAACAGCATGTTTAAGATTGTTGATAAAAAAATTTGGATATTTTTGATGTATTGCTCAATCAAATTTTTAATTTTGAACTATGGAACCTGGAGAAAAAAAAACAAAGCAACCCGGCTTAGAAAGGAAGCGAAAAAGCTTGCAGGCAATAGATTACCTTGATCATGGCCGCGTGCCTCCGCAAGCAGCAGATTTGGAGGAGGTTGTATTGGGAGCTATCATGCTTGAGCAAGATGCATTAACCAGTGTTATTGATATACTTAAACCCGAAGTTTTTTATAAAGAAGCTCACCAAAAAATATTCAGTACGATTTATGATTTATTCTCCGAATCGAATCCCGTTGATATATTAACCGTAACACAAGAGCTCCAGAAACGCGGGAATCTTGATTTAGCAGGTGGTAGCTATTACATTTCACAATTAACAAACCGTGTAGCCTCGGGCGCAAATGTTGAATATCATGCCAGGATCATTCTTGAGAAATTTTTACAACGAGAATTAATTCGTATATCTTCAGATATTATAAAAGATTCTTATGAAGACTCCATGGATGTTTTTGATATTTTAGACAAAGCTGAGAAGAATCTTTTTGCTGTCAGTGAGACCAATTTAAGGCGAAGTTATGATGATATGCCCTCCCTTGTTAAGCAAGCTGTAAAGCAAATTGAAACTGCACGTTCACAGGAAGGTCATATCAGTGGTATTCCAAGTGGGTTTACGGCTATAGACCGTGTTACTGCTGGTTGGCAAAAATCTGATCTGATAATTTTAGCCGCCCGCCCCGGGATGGGTAAAACATCTTTTGTTCTTACAATGGCACGCAATATGTCGGTTGATTTTAAAAAACCTGTTGCTATATTCAGTCTTGAAATGAGCGGGGTGCAGCTTGTAACAAGGCTTATTGCAAGTGAGACGCAACTTAGGTCAGATTCTTTGAGAAGGGGCGATTTAAAAGATTATGAATGGGAACAACTTAATGTACGTCTTAACACACTTACTGATGCCCCGCTATTTATAGATGATACTCCTGCCCTGTCAATTTTTGAACTTAGGGCTAAATGCCGTAGGTTGAAAGCAAGACACGATGTTCAGCTTATTATTGTAGATTATTTACAGCTTATGTCAGCCGGTAATGATAACCGCGGTAACCGTGAACAAGAAATAAGTAACATTTCTCGGTCAATAAAAAGTCTTGCCAAAGAATTAAATGTTCCCATAATTGCTATTTCTCAACTTAGTCGAGCAGTAGAAACCAGGGGTGGTTCAAAAAGACCCATACTTTCTGATCTAAGAGAGTCGGGTGCTATAGAACAAGACGCCGATATGGTAATTTTCATCTATCGTCCGGAATATTATAAACTTATGGAAGATGAAGAAGGCAATTCAACCGAAGGATTGGCCGAAATAATAATAGCAAAACACCGTAACGGGGCACTTGAAAATATACCACTGAGATTTATTGCTAATTATGCGAAATTTACTGATTATGAATCTGCTGATTTTGACAATATAGAACCTCTCAAGCCCTCAGAATCTTTTGATGAATCAACTGTTAAAACTGTTACATTACCCTCAAAAATGAATGATGACAAAGATGAGGATGATGACAGCAGTGTCCCCTTTTAACTTTATTTAAATATCAAGGTTTTTTCCAATTTAATAATTTTGGTTATATTTGATGTATAACAAATACGATTATTGTACTATTTATAATTATCAGCCAAATATGAAAAAGCTGTTTTCAATATTTATTTTTTTCTTATTAACTCAATTGGCTTTTTGTGCACAAATACTTGTGCCCATGGACGAATCTCAACAAAACCATCTTAAAGCCTATGGAATAGCTTATCATGTTTTAACATACGATTTAGAAGTAAGCTGGTTATTGAATTATCGCGGCGGCAGTTTTATGTTTTCTCATCACCCTGATCTGGAAGAAGAATGCCAGGTAAGAGGAGTGTCATACGAGGTTATTGCCGATGTTCAGGCAGAATCTATTTTAAATTCAATAAGTAGCCCTGATGTTAATAAAGAGGAAGTCAGGCTTCACCAGGTTCCTCGTATTGCTGTATATACCCCGCCAAACAGTTTGCCCTGGGATGATGCTGTTACCCTGGCACTAACATATGCTGAGATCCCTTATGATGAAATATATGATAAAGAAGTACTTTCGGGTGTACTACCCATGTACGACTGGTTGCACCTGCATCATGAGGATTTTACCGGGCAATATGGCAAGTTTTATGCTGCTTATAGAAATGCTGACTGGTACCGGGAAGACGTAAGGCTTAACGAAAATTTGGCAAATGAACTGGGATTTTCAACAGTGCCGGACTTGAAACTTGCAGTAGCATTAAAGATACAGGAGTTTGTTGCCGGAGGAGGTTATATGTTTGCAATGTGCTCGGCCCCTGAAAGTATAGATGTTGCTTTAGCCGGCAAAAATGTTGACATTGTTCATGAAGTTTTTAATGGTGAGCCAATGGATCCAAATGCACAAGAAAAACTCGATTTTTCAAACACCTTTGCATTTCGGGATTTCCAGATCGAAACCAACCTATATGAATACTCTATATCAAGCATTGATGTGCCTAAAAGAGGCAGAAATGAAGCTACAGATTTCTTCACCCTGTTTGAGTTTTCGGCAAAGTGGGACCCTATACCAACAATGCTTACACAAAACCATGAAACAGTTATCAGGGGGTTTATGGGGCAAACAACCGCTTTCAGAAAAAGATATATTAAACCTACAGTAACTATTTTAGGCGAAAACCGATCGAAAGATGAAGCCCGGTATATTCATGGAATATTTGGGAAAGGCACCTTTACTTTTTACGGTGGCCATGACCCTGAAGATTACAGGCATTTTGTAGGAGACCCGCCTACTGACCTTGACCTCTACCCCAACTCCCCGGGCTACAGGCTTATTCTTAATAATGTATTGTTCCCCGCAGCACGACCGCAAAAACAAAAAACATAAAACTATTTAAGGATTCTTTTTTGGCCTACCGATTTTTCTTTTGTAGACAAAAAATGCATATGGGTAAGCATTTTTGTCGTCAGGTTCATAATCATTACGTTCAATCAATTCCCATTTTTCACTGTCTATATCCGGAAAAAATGAATCACCTTCAAAATCGGCAAATATTCTGGTAATAAACATCTTCCTACTATAGTATGATTTTATTGCCTGTTCATATATCTCGGCACCCCCTGCAACAAAAACCTCTTTTTCATCTTTAACAATATTTATTGCGTCATTAAATGAGGAAGCTTTCAAACAGCCCTGTGAATCAAAGTCCTCCTGCCTGGTAACAACAATGGTATTTCTGCCCGGTAATGGCTTACCAATAGATTGAAATGTTTTGCGACCCATAATTAAAGTATGACCCATTGTTATATTTTTGAACCGTTTGAGATCAGCCGGCATATGCCAAATAAGACGATTCTCATTACCTATAACATTATGATTGGCAACAGCTGCTATTATTGTTAGTTTCATTTATAAAAAATATTTTTTAACTTTACTTTCTTTGTTTGAAAATGTCTAGTTTTAAAGCAAAGATATAAAAGTTCTTCTAAAGGCTGCAGAATGAATTTGAATTGACAAGTAGTGTTTGTAAATGATTTATTTAAATTAACAAGTTTTATTTCCATAAAATGTGTTTTAGATTCTGATATCTAATTATTTAGTTTGTTTTTGCTTTTTATCTTATTATAGTTTAATTATTTTTAGTCTTGACATAATAATTCATTTTATTTTTTTACATACAAAACAGGGTTTAAGACATGTATAAAAAAGTTGACTGGGCAAAAATTCGCAAAGATTTTCCTGTAACCGATAACCTGGCTTTTTTTCAGAGTGCCGGAATGTCGCCTATACCGGCACCGGTTTATGAAACTGTCTGCAAAATGTATTATCGTCTTAACCAATATGGTGATATAAGCTGGGAAGAGGATTTTGAAAAAATTAACCAGCTTTTCAGCAACCTTGCTAATTTAATTAATACCGAGGGCGAAAATCTGACTCTTTTACCCAATACATCTATAGCTTTTTCACTGGTTGCACTTTCATTAAAAAAGCACTTCAATGAAGATTTCAATATTGTAACCATGCGTGATGAGTTCCCGGCTTCTAATGTTCCTTTTGCAGGACAAAATATACATATCAAATATGTTAACCCCTATCCTGATAATCGTTACCCGGTTGATCACATATTAAAAGCCGTTGATCATAAAACAAAGGCAATAGTTACTTCTTATGTTAATTACAGCAGCGGCTTTAAGCAAGATATAAAAACTCTGGGAGAAAAAGCAAGAGCAAAAAATATATTGTTTATAGTTAATGCCACACAAGGTTTCCCTGTTTTTCCTGTCGATGTTGAAGCAATGTGCATTGATGTTATGGCCGCTTCACTCCACAAATGGGGCTGTGCAGGGCATACAGGAAGTCTTTTTTACACCTCCAATGCTTACCGCAAACAATTTCCCGCACCAATGGCAGGATGGTTGTCAGTATTACCGCCCGATTATGATTTTATACCTGTGCAAAAAAATGAAAAATTCAAACAATACACTTCTGCCAGGCAATACAACTTCGGTACAATGAATCACCAGGTTATACTGGGGCTAAAAACAGCTTTTGAATATATGGAAAATATCGGATTTATGAATATACAAGAAAGAATCTTTGAAATTACCGACTACCTTATTGAAAAGCTTTCAACCCTACCGGTAAAAATTCAAAGTCCCTTGATCAAAAAAGAAGAACGTTCAGGAATTATAAGCATCAATTTCCCGGGGCATGACAATCATAAAATAACTTCATATTTAAAAGATAATAATGTTTTTACAGCCATAAGAAATCAAAATATTCGATTGTCGGTTAACTTTTTTAATAACCACAATGATGTTGACAATCTAATAAAAGTTCTAAAAAAATACTTTTCAGAATAGCTTCTATGCTAACAAAAAAATAAAAACCCAAAAAATTCCTGATATTTTGGCTTATTATGATGTAACGAGAGCCATAAACTTTATATATAAAACAAAATGCCGCAATTACTAATAAAAAATTGAATAAGACGGTAAAATTATTTTTTAGTATAGTAGTTAATCTTTGTTATGCAATAATTTTATAGTAATTGCCAGGAAGGTTTTTAACAACAGATTTGAGTTCAAGTTCCAAAAGGATTGTTGTAACTTTCGAAAAGGTCATTTTCGAATGTGCTACTAGGTAAGCAAAATTAACCGGTTGATTTTCTTTTAATATATTTAAGATAACTTGCTGTTCGTCTGACAAATTATTAAACATCACTTGTTGAACCGGTTTTTTTTTAAGGGATTTTTCCCATCTCATTATGTACTTTATATCATTAGCTGATTCTGCCAGGTTGGCTTTATGAGTTTTTATTAAGTGATTACAACCTCTTGAATACTCATCGTTAGTTTTTCCGGGAACTGCAAATACATCCCTGTTATAATCATTTGCATAGTAGGCAGTAATCAGGGCTCCACCCCTTTCTGCTGCTTCGATTACCACAACGGCATCAGACAATCCTGCAATTATCCTGTTTCTTCTTGGAAAGTTTTCACGGTCGGGTTTGGTATTACTGATAAAATCGGTAACCAAAACACCTGATTGTAAAATTTTCTCGGCAAGCTGACGATGCAGTGGTGGATATATTCGATCGAGCCCATGACCCAACACAGCAGCAGTGTACAAATTATGGTTCAGGGCAGCTTTATGGGCAGCGACATCAACACCATAAGCCAAACCACTTATAATAAAAGGGTTGATATCGGCAAGATCTTTTACAAACTCTTTGCATTTATCTTTACCGTACTGAGTAATATTACGCGTACCAACAATACTAATAACATGGGTATGATTTAAATCAACAGAGCCTTTGGTAAACAATAACACAGGGCTGTCATCAAGAGGCTTCAAGCGTTGCGGGTAATTAGAATCAAGATAAAAATGAGTGTTGATCTTAAATTTTGATATAAATTCAAGCTCGCGGTCAACAATATCAAAAATTTCTTTATCACTAACCGCTTTGGCAGTATATTCACCAACAGTTGGTATTTTTAGCAGATTTTTCTTTTTTTCCTTAAAAACAGCTTCAACACCACCACAATAAGCAATAAGCTTTTTGGCAATTCTTGGGCCTACACCTGAAATAAGGCAAATGGCTAATTGATATCTTAAGTCGTTATTCATTAACTACAAAAATAAACTATTTTTCTATAAAAAAGCAATTGCTGAATCTACAATAAATAAAAAATAATATAAAACAATTAACTTCGCCTAAAAAAAGATTAAATAATACAAGATTGAAAAGCAATAAAAAAGAAAAAAAACCAGTTGTTTTGGTTTGTCCGCTAAGCTGGGGATTGGGGCATGCTACAAGAAGCATCCCTGTTATAAACATATTGCTTGAAAAGCAATGTATGGTTTATATAGCTGGGTCAAAAGAAGTTATTACATTGCTTGAAAAAGAATTTGATCAAAAAGCTAATTATATACTTTTTGAAGGAATAAATATAAGATACGGTAAAAAAACATTTCTGAATCTGATTATACAAACCCCGGGGTTTATTATTAATTCATTTAAAGAACATTATAAATTAAAAAAACTGATTCGATTTACCGGGGCTGATATTGTTATATCAGATAATCGCTACGGATTATGGTCAAAAAATGTTTACACGGTATTTATTACTCACCAATTAAATATTAAGCTCCCGGCTCAATTATCATATATTCAAAAACCACTAAGATTTATAATAAGGCGAATAATAAGAAACTACAATGCATTGTGGATACCGGATACAGACAAGAAGAATAATTTTGCAGGCGAACTTACTGATAATGCTTATAAGTATCATTCGGAGGCAGTTCATTTGGGTTTGTTAAGCAGGTTTTCAAATAAAGGGGTTACTATTACTCAAAAAGACAAAACCAAATTTACAAACGATTATATACTTTGTATTATCTCCGGTCCGGAACCTCAAAGAACTTTTTTTGAAAACAAACTTATTTCCCAGTTGCAGGAAATTAAATACAATTCAATTATGTTAAGAGGGGTGCCGGGTAAAAAAGAAATTACAAAAATTGGTAAATGCACTGTTTACAATCATACAAACAGTATGCATTTTGCAGAATTAATAGCCGGAGCAAAACTAATAATATGCAGGTCAGGATACTCCACTTTAATGGATATTTCGTTTTTTGGCAGTAAAACATTGCTAGTTCCAACTCCGGGGCAGCCCGAACAGGAATACCTTGCAAAATTATTCAATAATAAAAAATGGAGCTATTATACGCAGCAAAATGAAATTGATTTGACAACAGATATCAATACTGCATTATTATTCGATGGAATACCAAAACAGCCTACAAACAAAAACAAACTGGATTTTATAACAAATAGTTTAATAGAAAAGATTACAAAAAGTAATAATTAATTTTTATTATATAAAACATTAAACAATGCATTCTGCATGGTTTAAATTATGAAAACATTAAAGATGTTAAATTTAGCCATTTTTAATATGTTTTTGTCATTGTTTGACTAACTGCAATAATGAAGTCAGCCAGTCCGTAATGTTTTTCATCAAGTGTTTTTATTTTTGACTGTTCTACCGTGCTTATAGTCATGATATTTAATTCTTCATCAAGATTTTTCAGATACCACACTATCCCTTCGTAATTATTAGAATGATATGCACCGTTGAGGTGTAAAAAAATATTTTCATCTTCAAAATTCTCATAAATAAAATATGCCATTGTAGCATCTTTTATTGCTTGTGCTTTGGGGAAATTTTCACTATGATGTGGATGCATGCTTGCCATCTCAAGCATTTTTTTGTATCCCGGTAATTCAGGATTATAATCTATAGGCAGCGGCGCAATATAATCAAAAGATTTATCCGTAAGTTTTTCCAGGGCTTCAAAACCACCTTGATTAACCATGGCGGCATATCGCCTTGGTATATTGGTAGCAATAAAATTTATATTATTTTCTTTTGCATATTCAACAATTGGCCGATAATCGGTCTTATAATTGTTCCATAATTTGGCTTCGGCCTCAAAATTGCTTTCAGAAATCAGATCTTCAAAATATTCATCAAGTATAAGCTGATCATCGGCTTCAAACATTTCAGCTCCCAGAACAAAATTATCTGCGGCTTCTTGAAAAATACCTTTTGTCAACTCAAGTCGAAGCCAGTGACTTATCGGGTTGTTATGTATCTCACCAAAAAGAATAATATCATATTCAAAAGCATTTTCAAGCATTAAATTATAATCAACCTCATTTCCTTTAACATCAAATAACTGGTATGCTTTTTTGTGCTGTGCAAAACTATTGATTGAAAACAAAACTGATAAAACGATGCAAAATATTTTCATAATTATTTTCATTTATAAAAATTTCATAATAAATAGAAGTTATTTAATTAAATTAACATAATTAAAATGCAATGGCAATAAATCGGATATGCTGTTGATGGTTATAATTTTGCCTTTTTGTCCTGAAAGCAGAAGCTTAATTGGACTTTTTTGTTTTTTTTCGTATTCAATAAGTGCTTGCCTGCAAGACCCGCAAGGGGTAACGAATTTTCCGGCGGTAATTTCTTTTGAAGATGAACTTATTGCTATTGCTTTAATGGCAATTTGCGGATATAATGCCGATGCTGAGTAAACAGCAACACGCTCTGCACATAATCCTGAAGGATATGCGGCATTTTCCTGGTTGTTGCCTTTAATCACATTGCCATTATCAAGCAAAACAGCAGCTCCAACATAAAAACCTGAATAAGGTGCATATGCAAATTGCGCAGCTTTAAAAGAAATTCTAATTATGTCCTGCTCTTCAGGTGTTAATTCAGCAGAATCATCATATTCACTGTATGTAAATGATTTAGTAATTCGGTTCATATACTACGTATACTATGATAATAAGCCACTACTTATAATGGCTCTAGACTATGAAATTATTTTTTAATATTTTGTTAGCTTTGTTAGTGGTGTTAGTGTTGTTATTGTTGTTAGTATTGTTAGTGTTGTTAGTGTAATTGCTTAATTTGCTATATTTTACCAGGCTCATAAGACAAAATTAATGTTTTTTCTAGTCTTAAGCCTTATTATTTACTCTAACCAGTGTTCGATAAAAAGTTATTAAAACTGTTTGTTGGTTACCAAACAATTTATCCAACAGCGACTCTAAGCTTGTATTGAACAAAGTGAAATAACTCAACAGCCCGAAATCGGTAAAAAATTCCGGGCTTTTTAATTTATTCAAAAAAATATAATTATTCTTCTTCTTTTTGTTCTTCTTCGTAAGCTTTAAGCAGTTTTTCCTGGATATCCATAGGTACTTGCTGGTATTCGGCAAATTTCATTCCGTAAGTAGCTCTTCCACTTGTAATGGAAGACAATGTTGTTGAATAACGGTTCATTTCGGCTAATGGCACTTTAGCTTTAATTTTCTGATAGCCACCTTCACTTTCCATTCCCATAATTACAGCTCTTCTGCCCTGCAAGTCGGTCATAACATCTCCCATCTTTTCTTCAGGAACAAGAACTTCAACATCATAAATAGGTTCAAGTATCTTGGGGCCTGCATTTTTAAAAGCATCTTTAAATGCATTGCGTCCTGCCAACTTAAATGATACTTCGTTAGAATCAACAGGGTGCATTTTGCCATCATATATACTAACAACAATATCCCGGGCATACGACCCGGTAAGTGGTCCTTCCTCCATTTTTTCCATTATACCTTTTAGTATTGCAGGCATAAATCTTGAATCAATAGCACCACCAACTATACAATTGTTGAATACAAGCTTTCCACCCCATGGTAATTCATGGACTTCCTGGTTTCTGATAGAATATTCTGTCTGATCGGGCTTGCCTTCATAATGAGGTTCGATCATCATATAAACTTCACCAAACTGCCCTGCACCTCCTGATTGTTTTTTGTGTCGATATGTAGATTTAGCCGATTTTGTAATAGTTTCCCTGTATTGAATTTTTGGAGGATAAAATTCTATCGGTATTTTATTTATATTTTCAATCATCCATTTTGCAATATTAAGATGCATCTCGCCTTGCCCTGAAAGTATTAATTGCTTAAGCTCTTTTGATTGCTCATACTTTAATGTTGGATCAATACTATTCATCTCTTTAAGAATGGTCATGAGCTTTTCGTCATCTGCAGTACTTTTAGCTTTTACCGCCGTACGAAACTTGGGCTCGGGAAATTGTATTGGCTGGATCTTCACTCCCTGATTCTTACTTGAAGTGAGGGTATTATTTGTATAGGTATTTTTCAGTTTAATAGTTGCAGCCAAATCACCGGGCATGACTTTTTCGACTTTTTGACGGTTTTTACCGGCTACTGCAAATATCTGGGAAAACCTCTCTTTGGCATCAGTATCAGAGTTGACCAGGTCCATAGCTTCATTAACCTGCCCCTGGAATACCTTAAAAAATGATATTTCTCCAAGGTGAGCTTCTATTGCAGTTTTAAATACAAAAACTACAGGAGGCTGACCGGAATCATATTTTATTTCTTCGCCCTTTTCAGTTTTTTCGGCAGGCATATTATCAGGTGATGGTAAACTCTCGGTAATAAACTCAAGTAGTCGGCCTGTTCCCTGATTATTTTTAGCCGAGCCGCAAAATACAGGAAACATAGTACGGTTTATGATGCCCATTTTTATTCCCTTTTTGAGCTCATCGTCAGTAAGAGTACCATTTTCAAAAAAAGTTTCCATAAGCTGTTCGTCACTTTCGGCAGCAGCTTCGATAATTTCGTTCCTCAACTCTTCTGCTTTTGACTTTTCATCATCCGGAATATCAGATATTTCAGGCTTACCTCCGTCAACCGGAAATTTATACATTTTCAGTTTTAAAACATCAACAACGCTGTCAAACCCTATTCCGGCATTTACAGGGTATTGTGCTACTATCACTTTGTTGCCGAACTGTTGCTTTAACTGGTTGACGGAATCATCAAAATTGGCCTTTTCATGCTCCAATTGATTTACCATGAAAACAGCAGGCTTTTCGTCCCTGGTTACATAACGCCATGTGATTTCAGTACCCACTTCAACGCCATTCTGCGAATTGATAACCATAATAGCAGTATCACATACTTTAAGCGCTGTAATTACTTCACCTATAAAATCATCAATACCCGGTGTATCAATAAAGTTGAGTTTGAAACCGTTGTATTCAACATTAAGAACAGTTGAAAAGACCGAAGCTTCCCTTTCAATTTCAATCTCGCGGTAGTCAGATGTCGTATTTTTATCTTCAATACTACCACGACGTTTTATAAGACCGCTTTCAAATAATATTGATTCGGCAAGAGTAGTCTTACCTGTCTTTGCACTACCTATTAAAGCAATGTTTTTGATTTCGTTTGTATTATATGGTTTCATAATAATTATACAATATTTGAATCAAGTTAATAATATATTAAATAAAATTTTTTTAAAAAAGCAGATAAAGGTATAAAATATTAACCAAAAACCGTCAACTTAATTTCCAAATCCATTGGCTATAAAAAAATGTTATATTTTGTGATATTTGGTTTAATTTTAATCAAATGCAAAGATAATTTTTCTGCTTTAATTAACTAAGGAGTTTTTGAGTGTAAAGCAAAATTTAATAATCAAAAAATACATATGCCAAAGATAATGATATAATGTGAATTAACAAGATAACCCACCAATATTAAAATTCTGTCATCTTTATCTAAATTAATTCATTTGAGCTAATTTTATAATTGAATAGGAAAAATTGATATTTTTAACTAAAAAATCTAATTTTTTTAAAGAGTTGATATCTTCTAATAAAAATTTTTTATAATTTTAATATTCATTAAAACTATTAAATTAAAAAACAATTCTTTTGTTTAACCAAAAAACAATTTATTATGAAAAAACTAATTAACAAAACTAGCAGGGGTGGGATACTTTTTGCGATTATAAGTTTATTGTCTTTTTCTTTATTGGTAGGTTGCCAGGAGCGGCCTGAATCTGATAAAAAAGAAAAAGAGTATGTAAACGAAAATAACAATGATATGGGCAAGAAGCCGTGGGTTTTAGATATCGAAAAGGCTACTATTGAAAATGATAATTACCGTGAAGCGGTATGGACGGGCGAGTACATGCAAATGGTATTTATGTCGCTTAAGCCCGGAGAAATCATTGATTTAGAAGTACATCACAACCATGACCAGTTCTTCAGGCTGGAGCAGGGCGAAGCCCGTATAATTATGGGAAAAACCGAAGATGAGCTGACATTTGAAGAAGTTGTTTATGATGATTGGGCTATTTTTGTTCCTGCAGGTTACTGGCATAAGGTTGAGAATGTAGGTGATACCGATTTGAAGGTATACACAATATACGGCCCACCTGAGCATCCGGCAGGTATTATCCATAAAACCCTTGAAGATACAGAAGACTACCATGAATAACCATTAATTTGTTTTGCAAACATTTGATTGCAGTAAGATAAGTAGCTCACTGTTATATTCAATAAATAATACTAATTTGCCAAACAACAATCTAACTTGCCGGCCAAAGTGAAAGGATAACTAAAAACAAGAACATAGTTAACTTCTGAATATCCGGATTTCGCTTTGCCCGGCAGTTATTATGTTTATTTTAGAGTTATAGTTTAATGAAAGGACCAGGATTTGATGTTGATTTTTTTATGAAAGAGGCTTTAAAACAGGCCCACCAGGCTTATAATGAAGGCGAAGTTCCGGTTGGAGCTGTTGTTGTGTGCAATGAACAAATAATAGCAAAAAGTTATAATATGACTGAAAAACTTCAGGATGTCACAGCTCATGCCGAAATACTTGCTATTACATCTGCTTCACAATACCTTGGAAGCAAATATTTGACAGATTGCACAATTTATGTTACATTAGAACCTTGCATAATGTGTGCAGGTGCAATACACTGGGGTCAACTACATAAGATTGTTTATGGAGCTAATGATGAAAAACGGGGATATACAAATTATTCTGAAAAAATATTGCATAATAAAACAAAAGTTGTTGCCGGCATTCGAAAAGAAGAATGTGGAGAATTAATGACAAAATTTTTCAAAGATAAGCGCTAATCATAATATTTTTTAATTATAAATAACAATTTATAGAAGCTGTCTTTTCTTATAAAATGATATGATCACTGTTATTCGGCAGGGTTTATTTATTATTTGCCTCTTCCCTGAATCACAATCAAAACAGTATATATCAGTATTTTAAAATCTACTGCAAGCGACATATTTTCAAGGTAATAAAGGTCATATTTCATTCTTTCTATCATTTCCTCAACATTTTCAGCATATCCATATTTTACCTGCCCCCACGATGTTATCCCGGGTTTTACTTTTTGCAGTAATTTATACTGTGGTGCCTCTTTAACAATTAAGTCAATATAATATTTACGTTCGGGGCGAGGACCTACCAAAGACATATTGCCTTTTAATACGTTATAAAATTGAGGAATTTCATCTAATCTCACTTTTCTCATAAACCTTCCAAAAGGTGTTATACGCGGGTCGTTTTTACTTGAGAGCTGTGGGCCGCTTTTTTCAGCATCAACAAACATAGAGCGAAACTTATGCATAAGAAATGGCTTCCCATTTAAACCTATACGTTCGTGCGAATAAATTACCGGTCCCACAGAGGATAATTTTACAGCCAATGCTGTGATAAAAAACACAGGAGCTAATACAATCAAACAAAAAACCGAAACAACGATATCGATTAACCTTTTTATAGTTTGCTGCCAAGCCGGCATTAATCCCTGCCGGATCTGTATCAGTGGAGCGTCAGGTATTGAAGTCATCTTACATGATCCCAACACTATATCATGCATTTCAGGTATTACTTTAACAACAACATTCGTTTCAAAAAGGTCGGATAGAATTTCATTTATGTGCTCATAATCTTTTGGCTCAATAGCCACAATAACCTCTATAATATAATGCCGTTCAACAATTGACCTGATGTCTTTAAAATTACCAAGACAGGGAAGTTTTTTATCGAGCAAAGACCTTTCATGGCCGGATAAATTAACAAATCCTACAAACCTGTTGCCTGAAGACCTTTCTTGCGATTCTATTTCTTCAAAAACAGATATTGCTTTTTGCTGGCTTCCTATGATAAGGGTATTGAAACCAATAATACGGTTATGAATTTTATAAGCGGTAATTGAAGTTATAATAAACCTGAAAACTGATGTAAGTGAAGCATGAAAAACAAAAAATACCAAAAAAGAATTATAATAATGGCTGTTGACTTTAACATCAAAATCAAAAATTGCAATAAAAAAGATGATTAATACCCCTAAAAAGGAAATAAACAAAGTTTGCCCAAACTCAGCTAATCTCGACCGGCGAAAAACCTGCCTGTAAGAACCTGTTAACCAATAGAAAAGCAACCAAAAAAATGGAATAACAATAAGACTAATTGTAATATTGCCATTAACCAAAAATTGTTCTTTTAGATGAGAAAATCTAAAATTATTATCTAAACCCAGGTAACTGATAAAAATAAACCATGCCAAAAATGCTGCTGCAAAATCAGCAAAAACATATTTTAATACCTGCTTTTGCTGTAATTTTCTATCCATCACACTTTATTTTTTACCGGCAAAATATATTATCGGCCAAAGTATTATAAACCATTAAAATAAATTAAGCAGGGTTTGCATTTCAATTGCAAGTAAGGTGTTCTGAAACGGCAAATAAACATAATATTAAATAGGTTGATATCCAAAGACTAAAGACTTGTTTGGATATTATAATCAATTTTGTCCATAATTTTATATGCCAATTCCAATGATTTGTAGCCATCAAGTATTGTAACCAATGGTTCAGAATTTGTTTCAATAGAATTTTGAAAGGTTTCCAGTTCGGTTTTAATAGCGTTTATTGGTTGAATCTCTGGTTTATCGACCAAAATATGCTTTTTGGGTTTTCCTTCGCCCATATCGAGAATCATATCAAGGGGCTTTGGGTCTCCTTCAAAATCTTTCATTCTGATAACCTGTGTTTCTTTGTTTAAAAAATCAACGGCCAGATAACTCTCTTTTTGAAAAAACCTTGATTTTCGCATATTTTTCATTGAAATTCGGCTCGCCGTTAAATTGGCTACGCAGCCATTATTGAATTCAATCCTGGCATTTGCGATATCCGGAGTATCTGATACCACGGCTACCCCACTTGCACTAAGCTTCTTGATTGTTGAATTTACAACACTTAAAATAATGTCGATATCATGGATCATTAAATCAAGAATAACAGGCACATCGGTTCCACGAGGATTAAAATTTGAAAGCCTGTGTGCTTCTATAAACATAGGATTATTTAAAAATGGCTGTGCTGCTATAAAAGCCGGGTTAAACCTCTCAACATGCCCTACCTGGGCCTTTACTCCGGCCTCCTTAGCAAGATCCATTAATTTTTTGGCTTCAGGCAATGAGGTTGTAAGTGGCTTTTCTATAAAAACATGTTTAAAACTCTTCAAAGCCAATGAAGCCAATTCAAAATGCGATACTGTCGGGGTCACTATATCTACAATATCAGCAACCTCAATCAAATCTGCGGGAGTTCTAAAACGGCGAATATCAAATGCTGATTCAACCTCTGATGCAATCCTTTCATCAGGATCATAAAAACCAACAAGTTGTAGTTTTTCAGATTCTTTTATGCATTTTATATGAATCTTCCCTAAATGCCCCGCTCCCAATACACCAATTTTTTTCACTTTTATAACAAATTTTTATTTTTATTACAACTAAAAAGATTACCAAATATTATCAAAAAACTATTTCTGTCAAAATATCAAAAACAAATCAAAACATTGAAAACAAAATAATTGTTTCCTTTACTTTTTTTAAACTTAAAAAAATTGCAAAACTCAAATTTAAGTATAATAAATACATTTATCAGACTTTGAGAATTAACCAAAAAAGTTAAACTAATTTTGCACCGTAAAAATGACGTGTTAATTTTTTTACAAAACTAAAATTTTTTTAGCTCTTAATAATTATTATTTTCGTACAATTAAATAAACAATATATGAAACTTATTTTTCAACAGTGATGTCCGGCATTAGAAAAGATTTCTGACCTGAATACCGATAACAATATTAAAGCTAACCGGGCATTAAAGTCTTTTGACATATTCATTTTAAATAAGTAATATTGTAAAAAATAACCTGTTTTCCTCAATCAACCTAATAGTTATTTTTCTGTTTTCGGAAAAAATATTGTATTAAATGATTAAATAATAATGATCGATTCGTACAAACATAAAGGATTAAGAAAAAAGCTTGTAGAAGAAATCCGCAACAAAGGCATTGAAGATGAAAATATTCTTGCAGCTATTGAGAAAATACCACGACATTATTTTCTAGAATCATCTTTTGAATCATTTGCATATCAGGATAAGCCTTTTCCAATAGGATCGGGGCAAACTATAAGCCAGCCATATACAGTTGCTTTTCAAACCGAGTTGCTTGAAGTAAAGCCAAAGGATAAAGTACTTGAAATTGGCACCGGCAGCGGATATCAGGCTTGCATATTGTTAGAACTGGGAGCACGGGTTTATACTATCGAACGTCACAGAACCCTGTACAAGAAAACAAAAAAGCTTTTGGAGAAAATAGGATATGCTCCAAAACTATTCTATGGAGATGGTTATAAAGGCTTGCCTGCCTATGCACCTTTCGATAAAATATTAGTAACCGCAGGAGCATCAGAAGTACCCCAAACACTACTAGAGCAACTCAATGCCGGGGGCATTATGGTTATTCCGGTTGGTACAGGTGACACCCAAATCATGAAACAAATTGTAAAAAAAGATGACGGATCTTTTGATGAAAAATCATGTGGGTATTTCAGATTTGTTCCACTATTATCAAATAAAGTTTAAAAAATATAACATAAAAAGAAATTTTTTCTTTAAAAAGCTAATTTATTTGTTTTATTAAACTTATTTTTGCATTTAACGTATAATATCTTAAGTAAAAACATAATTTATGTGTATTTATTTTTAAGCAAGCTTTTTATATACACAGCAGCTAACTTACATTACTTTATTATTAATAAATATTTAAACTGTTAAATGCTATACCCCCTAAATATTAATAAAATTATTACCGGAGAGTCTGAAAACGAATTAATTTTTGCCTTCAATGGTGTTATAACACAAGATTTAATTGTATCACTTGGCGAAACTATTAAAGGAGAGCTTATTTTATATAGCAGGCCGCAAATTGTTAACCGGGTGTTTGCTGTTTTTGTGGAAATGGCACAAAATGTGATGCATTACTCGGATGAAAAATTTTATTGTCAAAATAATTCTTATGGTAAAGGTTTGCTAATACTGGTCAAAACGTCTGATGGATTTGAGGTTATTACCTCCAATAAGGTTACTGAAATTCAGAAAATATGGCTGAAGGATCACATTAAAACAATGAATAATTTAAACACTGAAGAATTAAAAGAATTTTACCTTAAAACTAGGCGTACAAAAAAATTCACAGACACAAAAGGAGCCGGACTCGGCATTATTGACATTGCAAGAAGGTCAGAAAAACCTTTGAGTGCAAAATTTGATAATGTTAATAATTCCAAATATCTATACAAGTTAAAAGCTATTATAAAAAATCACCAAAGCCATTTTGTTATGGAAAATCTAATAATTAAACCAACCAAATATACACCTGAAATAAATTTCGATGAGAAAAAAGGTGTATTTAAAATCAACGGGGCAAGTTATCCCGAAAATGCACATAAATTTTTTAAACCTGTTATTAAATGGATTAATGATTTTGTTAAGACAAACAATAAAGAAATAGTGTTTTATATAAAAATGAAATACTATGACACATCTTCATCAAAATACTTAATAGAAATATTTGAAAATATCGAAGCTTATTATAAAAAAGGTAACAAGGTGATTATCAGGTGGCTATATAATGAGGATGAGGAAGATCTTGACAGCATTGAAAATTCAAAGGAATTGTTTTTTGGCTTAAGCTTGCCTGTTGAGTTTATTAAAGAATAATGTAACTTATCTTTGTGATTGACATATAAAACCTAATAGAAAAATCAGAAAAATTATCAGGGATAAAGTTTTTAAATATTTAGTATATTGTCATCAAAATAATGATGATAAGTTTGAAAATGGTGATGAGTTATTTATTGTAGAGTATATAAATATTTAAATCTTAAATAAATTAATAGGCAAATGGGTATAAGCAGGACAGAAGATATAAAGAAAATGTTTGTTAAAGAATATGAAGTCTTGGAAAAAAACCAAAAATTGATTAAAAATGGTTCTCAAACAAAAAAGGAGTTATTTGAAGGATTATCTGAAATGGTTGAGCAATATAATTCATTATTAACAGATGCCATAAAGATTACTAAAATAGGAGATGCATCACAGCGCAAACTTATGAAGGCAAATGAAAAAATTGAGACCCTCAACGAAAAACTCAAAGAATCCGAACAAAACGTAAAAGAATTAAATACCATATTTATGCATTATATTAAAGCAACTGACCGTTGAAAACATGGAAAAGCTTTTACAAAATATTAATTATAGATTTTTTATTTTACTTCTATTAAAAGTATTTTTGCTGCCTCTGTTTTTAGAATCTTCACCGAAAATATCAACAACCGACAGCCTTAATATAGCATTACAAAAAGCCAAAGATGATTCAACAAAGCTTGAAATATATAAAAAATTTATAGTTTACTGGAAAAATAAAAACACCGATAAAGCAATTTATTATGCAAATCACGCACTGAACAAAGCTATTGAGTTACAGGATTATTATAATATCTCTTCTATTAAACAAAATATAGGCAGTATTCAAGTAAGTGCAGGAAATAATAATGAAGCTATAAAACATTTAAGAAAAGCCCTGAGTATTGCCAAAAAACATAACTTTTTTGATTTAACCGCATATATTTACAACGATTTAGGACACTTATTTATCACTGAAAATGATTATGAAAAAGCCCTTGAACATTTTTTTATGGCAATTGAGGCAAATGAAAAAACTGATAATAAGGCAGATAATGCAAATTATTTGAATAATATTGCTATTATCTACCGAAGAATGGGTGATTTGAACAAGGCAATCCAATATCACAAACAGTCATATGACATTTATAAAAATACAGGTAATTTGAAAGGCAGAGCCATTATTTATAACAATATTGGTATCATATATTATCAAGAAGATAACCCGCATATGGCTCTAAATAACTTTAATAAAGCTGCTCAAATAAGAAAAGACTTAGGCAACTATTCAGAATATGGAAACATATTATTCAATATCTCTTATATTTTGCATCATACAGGAAATCATGCAGAGGCCAAAGAAAAATGTTTAAAAAGCTTGAGTCAGGCCAGATCCGTCGGTTCTCTTCCTCTTGAACATAGCTGTTATATTTTGTTAGTTGATGTTTTGGAAAAAATGGGTAATTATAAACAAGCATATGATTATCACAAAAAATTGGTTATGGTTGCTGACTCTTTATTTGATATTGAGAAACAAAAACAAATTATTGAATTACGATCACAATACCTCGTAGATAAAGAAAGATATGAAATTGACCTGCTTGAAAAAGAAAATGAACTCACAAAAAAAAATATTTTGAAACTAAATTACTATTTGGTTTCATCAGCCGTTTTATTAGTCTTTTTGCTGGTTTTAACAGGGGTAATTATTTATAATAACCGCGTTAAAACAAAAAACAACAATATACTGGAAGATAAAAACAGAATTATTTCAGAGCAAAAAAAAGAAGACCTTTATCAAAAAGATAAGATAAAACAATACAATGAACAACAAAAATTACAAGAAAAAGAGATCTTAAAACAAAGCGATGTTTTAAAAAGAAAAAAGAATGATCTTGAAAAAGCTGTTTTATCATTGGAAAAAAAGAATAAAAAAATAAAAAGCAGTCTTAAATATGCCGGCAGCTTGCAAAAAACTATGAAACCTCAAATAGAAAAACCACTATATAAGTGTTTTAAAGATGCTTTTATTTACCAAAAACAATTTCACGAAGTATTTAATTGTTGTTACTGGACTCACCTTACTAAAAAGTATTGTTACCTGGCAATTGCCGACACAAAAAATAACGATATTACGGGCACTTTTATTTGCATATTGCTAAACGACCTGTTGAATAAATTTGTCAAAAGAAATAATGATGATGTAAGCATCATAAAATTAATACATGATATCGAAAATGAATACATTAATACTGATAATAAAGATAAAGCATTTATTTCAAAAGCTTTAAAAGAAACATCAATCTGTATTCTTAAAATAGATCTGTATTCATATCATGCTGCCTTTGCAAGTAAAAACATGCCGGTAATTCATGTCACTAACGGAAAAGCCATGCTTATCGGACATAAACAAAAAAATTATAATGAAGTATATAAGGCATCTTTGTCAATGTATTCTGATGATATATTAATAATACCGAATAGAAACGCTTTACAATATCTAATAAAAGATCAGGAAAACTTAAAACCATCAGTTTTGAAATTATTAACTGAAAATAATTTAGATAATGATTCAAACCGGTTCAAAGAATTGAAAAATTTTTTAAACTACTCATTAAATAATAATACATCTGTAGAAAATTTATCGGTTTTTGGTATCAAAATGTAATCATAAAATATATATAATACCAATATGTGCAAAACAGTTAAAAAATATTATTAAGAATGAAAAACCATAAGACATGTTCAAAAATGCTTTTAATATTTTTGATTTGCATTATTGCTTTTCATAAATTAGCTTATTCTGACTCAAATTTTACAGGCGATAGTCTGAGCAATGAAGCCAATCAATTATTAAACAAAGGATTAAATGCCTTACCTGTTAATACAAGTATGAGTAAGTTTTATATTTCTCAAGCCATTGATAAAGCTGAGAAAAACAATAATATTAAAATAGCAAGAGACGCATATTTAGCCATGTCAAAATGTTATTCTTCTGAAGAAAAATATGATTCAGCGCTTTTTTACAGAAAACTTTTTTTAGAATTTCATGATAGCCTCTATCAGATATCCAGAAATAAGTATATTGATTATTACACAAAACTTTATAGTGATTCGGTTGATTATTATAAGAAAGAGGTATTGAAAACCGAAAAAGAAATTAATAAAACAAGAGAACAACAATTAAGAGCCACTTTTACCGGCATCATCTCAGGAATATTATTAATTATTATTCTTATTAGTTATCTTTTTTTTAGAAAATTTGAAAAAAAACGCATAAATGATAAACTAAAACAAAAAAATAAAGTTATTTCAAAACAAAGAGAAGAGATTTTACTGCAATATGAAGACCTGAATACACTCAGTAAAGAAATTGGTTCACAGAATGAGATCCTTCTTTCTCAAAAAAAATCTATAGCAGATAACAGTAAAATGCTTTCCGGTATTCACGAAAAAAGTGAAAAGCAAAATGAAACCATGAGGCAAAACTTAATTTTTGCCAAACAAATACAAAAATCTCTGATGCCTCCCAAAGAATTTTTAAGTTCAATTTTTGATGAATCCTTTATATTATATAAACCAATAGAGTTGATAGGCGGTGATTTTTACTGGTTTTATAAAACAAAAGATTATTTCTATATTATACTTTCAGATTGCAAAGGGCATGACATACCTGGCACTTATACCTCAATTTTTACTAAAACGCTTTTAGATAAAATAATCATAGATGCGGGTTACTTAAACCCTTCTGATATACTATCTAATTTACACATAGAAACTATAAATATATTTGGCAATAATGACCATGATAATAGTTTTGATGAAACATCTCACAATGGAATGGATATAGCTATATGCCGTTTTACAAAAAAATTTGATCAGCTTGTTTTTGCCGGAACCGGAAGCCCGCTGTATGTTTTTTCAAATAATAAACTAACAGATATAAAGGGAGATAAATTCTCAATCGGCAGCTATCTATTAACAAATAAAAATAATGAAAACTTTGAATTTACCAATAACTATGTTGAGCTCAATCATTCTTTTGTATGCTATTTGTTTTCTGATGGATATTATAATCAAATGAACCCAAACAAGCAAAAATTAGGCTTAAATACTTTCAGAGAATTACTCTTTGAAATAAACTCTAAACCCTTGGCTGAACAAAAAGATATATTGAAAAACTATTTGCTTAAATATAAATCGGATCAGGATCAAACCGATGATATATCAGTTATAGGGCTAAAAACTGAAAGCCCAGGCATCTGATAAACAGGTTTTTAAAAGGCAAACCGGCAATCACGGCTTTTTAACTTTCTATTCCAAATACTCATTTTAACATAATATTTTGATTGAAAAAAGTTTTGACTTTCACAATACAATCCCCATAAGCTTTTATAACTTATTATAAAAACCGGTTTTGAATTGAATTTCGGGCTTCTTCTTTTATCTGAGTGAACATATTGGATGATTTTTTTGTTATTTTAGCACGATATCAAACATTTATTTATTTTTGCATTAATTATAGGTACATAAAAATATAAACAAAACTTATGAATTTAATAATATACAAAAACTTTGCAATTGCTTTTTTTATAATACTTTTTATACCTAAACTACTTGGTGCTCAGAACGAAGATATTAATTGGATGACCATGGAAGAGGCTGTTGAAAAAATAGATGAAGAACCACGCAAAATTTTCATTGATGTTTATACTGATTGGTGTGGTTATTGTAAGCGTATGGATGAAAACACTTTCTCAAATCCTGTTATAACTCAAATACTTAATGAGAAATTCTATCCTGTTAAGCTTAATGCTGAGCAAGAAGAACCGATCAAATTTAGGGGTGAGAAATACATAAATGAAAATCCGGGAGAGCAAAGATCGGCACATAATTTTGCCATTGCTATATTACAAGGGCAAATGAGCTATCCATCCCAGGCATTTTTTAATGAAGAGCTTTACTTAATCAGTACCATGCCCGGATACAGGCCACCTGAAAATCTGGAAGCAATTCTTATGTTTTTTTATGACGAACAATACAAAGAAAACCCTGATTTAAATAAGTACGTAGAGGAGTTTGAGGGTAAAATAGATTAAATTTATTTTTTTCCGGGCTCCAACCTTGATTTACTCAGCACCTCATCATAAACACCAATAATTTTTGATAAATTGCTTTCGCGGCTATATTTCTTTATTGCCTGATCGCGTATTGCTCGACGATCAAAAAGGCGATAATTTACAATCATACACTCCATAGCTTCAGCTAATCCATCAGGATCTTCAAGATCAACAAGATAACCGCTTTCTTTATTTATTATTTCTTCAGGCCCACCAGACCGTGTAGAAATGACGGGCAAGCCTGTTGCCATAGCTTCAACAAGAACAACCCCGAAAGCCTCAAACCTGCTGGCTAAAACAAAAGCATGTGAATTTTGCATATAAGTATTTACTTCAGATCGTGACAACCTCCTTCCCGAAAAAACCACATCTTGCTCTATTCCTAAATTCGATGCCTGAGATTTAAGTTTTGAAATCTGGCTGCCCGTAGCACCTATCTTTAACATTACCGGATGGGTAATCCTTTTTTTTAGTATGCTGAATGCATTTATTAAAATATCCATCCCCTTCAAATGTTCAAGATGACCTATACTTAAAAATATAAAAGGCTTTTCAGGCAATGTAACTGAAAGCGGCGTAAAAATATTGGTGTCTATAAAATTTGGTATTACAACTATTCGATTGCTAATAGAAGGTTCAATATCAAGAATAACTCTTCTTAGCTTATCGCTGACCAATATCACTTTTGATGCATTTTTCAATGCTTTTTGTAAAAACTCTTTATAAAAAGGCTTTATTTGCCTTTGGGCAACAGGATTATTTTCAACGAATATTCCGCTATGTTCAGTAACAATATATGGTATATTATATTTTTCATAAATTATTGATGCAGCATATCCTGCCCTTAATGAACCATGAACATGGATTAAATCAGGAAAACCGTTTGCAGCAATGTACCTTTCAAAAAAATACAAAACCCTCTTTGCCCACGGAGCTATATTGTATTTTTCTGTTAAAGGATACTTCAAATAAATTGCACGGTACACGTCAATGCCGTTATCATGATTTTTTACTATTCTTCTTTTTAATAATAATGAGGGTTCTTTGGTTATTTCCCTGATTCCTTTTATTCGAAGCGATAAAACATCAATTTCAATACCTGCCCGGGCAATTGCCAAGCTTTGCTCCCTAAAAAACGAACCCTTATCGGGTGGATACCATGATGGTAAAACTAATACTTTCAAACTATTACAAATTTATTTCTTTATCGTGATTATTTGCTAAACGAAAATACCAAAATAAACTATAACTTACCATAATAAAGCTTACAAGAACATATAAGATTAATCCGGTTTGCAAACTATTGTAGTAAATACCGGCTGAAAGAGCAGCTACCCTAAAAACAAAACTAATTAATTCTATAAACATAGCTTTTTTTTGTCGGCCGAATATTTTAGGTATAAAAGATAATGGTGAAGTTAAAAAAGCCATAAATAACCAGGGTAAAATGATACGCACATATACTCCCGAAACCGCCCAATCGCCTCCCAGTAAAAATTCAAACGCAAAGGGAGCAAAAGCAAATAATAGAAGAAATGGTATGATAGCAATAAAAATAATTGTTTTGGCTGTATCTTTCATCAATGGAGTTAATTCTTTTTCAGAATTAAACTTCATTGAAAGATCCTGGTAAAGAACCTGCTCAATAGCAGCAGAGAATAAAGAAAGGGGGATAAATACTATACTATAACCCATCGCATAAAGCCCCGCTTCTTCTGATGAAAAAAAACGTGTAAAAAATATTATTGGCAATGCGGCTGAAACAGTACTGCTTAAAGCATGCAGCATTACATATTTTGGAAAATAAATATATCTTATGATCTGCTCCCTCATCCTCTTCAATGAAATTAAACTAAGCCAATTTTTGTTATTAATATAGAACCTTATAAATAAAAAAGCTGCAGAAAAAAAGTGACCTATTGTTGTACCTACTATCAAACCACCTCTTCCTACTTGTAAAAATCCTCCACCAAGCTTAACACCCGAACTGCTTAAGCTTTGAAGCACCCTGCTTAATGCCATGGAGCGAAAATGCTTCTGCCTGTTTAATATTAAAGTCATTACCTGAAATACCGAATGAAAAGCCACCGAAAAAGGTAAAAGATATATCCAGGGATATAAACCGGAATCACCAAAAAGCGAAACTATATTGCAGCCAAAAAATAAAAAAACCAACATGGTAAATATCCAGAAACCTGTAATAAGTAAAAGACAAAAACCGGTGATGTTAATCGCACTCGAGTTTTTTACAGGAAGCATAATTGCTTGTTCGTATTTGGCTGTAGCAAATATCGATAAAATCATCATTAAATTGGCAAACAATGCTAAAGTGCCAAATTCGGCAGGAGTATATAACCTTGATAGAACAGGGTATATCAAAAAAGGAATTAATTGAGCCAATGACGAACCCGAAAATAGAGTTAGTACATTTTTTACAATTTCATTCCTAACTATCTTTTTTAATCCCATTCTTATAATTCATCAAATATTAGAATATTTTACCAAAAAAAAAACAAATTTATTCATTTAACCATGTATTTTTCCCTAAATCGTTAAATTTACCTGAAAAATCATTAAATATTTTTTGTTTTATGGTTTTTAACAGAACTTTGATAAAGATTTTTGCCTAATGAATGTTTAACTTTTGCTATTATTTATTTAAAAATTTTTCTTTTTAACTTATCTATATAAAAAAGTCGTTTACTTTGTTTTGATTTTTTCAATCAAATTGTGACGAATAATACCGATCTTTCGGGATTGTCAGCTACTAAGAATCTAATTATCACAACTTTATATACATTTTATGCAAATGAATAAAGAAAAATTAAAAATAGGTCTGCTTATAGAAGATTATAATTTACCCCGATGGACATATGAAATGATTGAGGAAATTAAACATTCTGATTATTCAGAGATTTCTTTGGTGATCAAAAAACAAAGTACAACAACAAAGAAAAAATCTTTAATCAAAAGAATTTATAGCAAAAGACGCAATATATTATTCTATCTATATTGTAAACTAGAAAATAAACTATTTAAACCTGTTCCTAATGCTTTTGAACAAAAAAACTTAAGTGATCTTATTAACTGCCCTGAAATAACCGTTAGTACAGAAGAAACAAAGTTTAACGACAAAATACTTAGCAAAGATATAAATATAATAAAAACATATGATGTTGATGTATTAATAAGGTTTGGTTTTAGAATATTAATAGGGGAAATATTAAATTGTTCAAAATTTGGAATTTGGTCATGTCATTATGGTGATAATAAACTAATCAGGGGCGATTCTGCCGGTGCATGGGAGTTGCTTAATCAATGGAATGCGTCAGGCATAACCCTTCAAATATTAACAGAAGATTTAGGTGGTGGACAAACCATAAGCAAATCTTTTTTCTGTACAAACAATAATAGTATAAACTGGAATAAAAACAATTTTTATTGGAAAGCAAGATCTTTAATACCGAGAAAACTGGAAGAGTTATACCGTCTGGGAGAAAAAGATTTTTTCAGCAATTTAAGTAAATATAATAAAGACCCGTTCTTATATTATAACAGAATTTACTCTACACCCAAAAACCTGGAGTTATTAAAGGCTGTTTTTAAAATTTTCAGGAATTATTTAAGGCGAAAAGTTTTCAAGATATTCTGCTTTGAACAATGGATTTTGCTTTATGATTTAACAAACAGTGAAAAAATTTCTAAACCATTATACAGGTTTAAAAGAATTATTCCTCCTAAAGACAGGTTTTGGGCAGATCCTTTTGTTGTTAATAAAAATAACAAATATTACATTTTTGTTGAAGAATTGGTTTATAAAGAAAAAAAAGGGAAGATCTCGGTTATAGAAATGGATAATAATGGAAAATATGGCGATTCAAAAGTAGTTCTTGAAAGAGACTATCACTTGTCATATCCATTTATTTTCCAGGAAAATGGGCAAACATACATGATACCTGAAACAATTCAAAAACATAGAATTGAATTATATAAGTGTATTGATTTCCCAATGAGATGGGAGCTTGAAGAAATATTGATAGATAAAATCGAAGCAGCTGATACTACCTTGTTTAAATATAACGACAAATACTGGCTTTTCACAAGCCTCAAACCTAATATCGGCACATCTGTTAATGATGAAGTTTATCTTTTTTATTCAGACAACCTGTTAAAAGGCAACTGGAAACCACATCCGCAAAACCCGATAATATCTGATGTAAGATGTTCACGGCCGGCTGGTAATATTTTTACAATTGGAAATCAAATTTTCAGGCCGGCACAAAACTGCTCAAAGCATTATGGATACGGAATGCAAATCAGGGAAATAATTAAATTAAACGAATATGAATATGAAGAAAAACAAATACAGTCAATATATCCGAATTGGGAAAATGACCTGCTTGGCACACATACATTAAATCTTTGCGGCAAATTAACAATAATAGATGCATTAATTAAAAGAAAGAGGTTTATTTAAAAACACCGGAGTATAAAATGTTAAACACCCATCTGATATATGAGTGAACATCAATTCGAAATAATTAAATACAGCACTGAATATAAAAAGGATCTTTTAGACCTGCTTAAGTTTTTATGGACTCATCTTGACCAACCCGATCAAAAAGAGTTTTTCGAGTGGCGTTATGAAAAAAACCCTTATACACAAGATCCCTTTATTTATATTGCAATCCACAATCAAAAAGTTGTTGGTTGCCGGGCATTCGTTGTTCAACGATTTGTTTACGGTAAATCAAAAGAAATAAAAGTTTTTAGCCCGGCAGATGCCATTGTTCATCCCCAATACAGAAGAAAAGGCATCCTATCGCGATTAAACAAAGCTTTTTTTGAAGATAAAGCTAATTTTTATCCCGGAAATAAATTAATACTCAATTTGTCATCAAACCAATACAGTACCCCTGTCTGCCTTAAGCAACAATGGAAAGAAACAAACGGAATAAAAAGCTTCTGCATTAAAGCATCTTTGCTTAACTATATTCTTATAAAAACCGGCTTTAAAAAAGTCCGGCAACAGGAAAATAGTTTGATAAAAAAACAAACATATAAAATAAAAATAACTCATAAACTTAAATCCGCAGAAATATCATCGCTTATAAATCATTGCCGGAACCCTGAAAAAATTTCTAATATTCGCGATGCAGATTATTTTAACTGGCGGTATTTCTACGAAACGGAAAGTTACACTTTTATTTACTATTATCAGAATAATATACTTAAAGGCTATCTGATAATAAAAAAACTTACAGATACTCAATACAAGATCTGGGAATATGCCACAGCAGAGCCGGGTATTTTAAAACGTATGATAAAAGCAGTAATGCACCAAAAAACAATACCCTTCTTACGCTCATGGGCACTTTCTGCCGACGACAAATATTTAATGAAAAAATGCGGGTTTATCGCAGCCCCGGTTAAATTATGGAATTTTCTCGGCAAAAAAAGACTCCCAGTATTAGTAAGGCCAGTAAAACCCGAAATAAATGACCATGACTTCTTTATTGACGGGATAGATATAAAAAACATTAATAATTGGCAAATTTTTTTAGCTGACAGCCATTAAGAATATTATAAACATCCCATTAAAATAATGAAATTCATATCTGACAATAAACATTTTAATATGTTATATACCCTGCTGGTTTTAAAGTTTTAATAAGGCAAATTTTGTTTAAAAATTAGTTTATTATCAGATGTGGTTTTATACAATTGAAAAAATCTTTATCTTTGCACCATCAAAATGGTGGATGTAGCTCAGTTGGTTAGAGCACCAGATTGTGGTTCTGGGGGTCGTGGGTTCAAGTCCCATCTTCCACCCTAAGTTAAAAAACCGTCTCAAATCAATGAGGCGGTTTTTTTATGTTGTATTATGTATATTATGTAGTTTTTACTTATGTGTTACTTGCAGTACAATTTATTGCCATAAGTAATTCGCTATCCAAAGTTTCAAAAACAAAAAAATGTGATAATTTCGTAATTTATTTATTAAAATTCTTAAATAACGACTTTATCTGCTAACATAAGATATATAATCATTTGATTTCTGGTTAAATTAATGTTTGGAAGGTCTAAATTGAATGAAAATAAAGAAAAATCAAACAAATAAGCTCAAGATTTTTAACGATCCGGTTTACGGTTTTATAAAAATTCCGGATGAAATTATTTTTGATTTAATAGAGCATCCATATTTTCAAAGATTGCGCAGAATAAAGCAGTTGGGTTTAACCCACCTGGTTTATCCCGGAGCCCTTCATACACGTTTTCATCATGGCCTTGGAGCTATGCACCTTACTGAACAAGCCATAGAAATATTACGCTACAAAGGTTTTGAGATTACCGATGATGAGGCTCTTAGTGTAATAATAGCCATATTGTTGCATGATATCGGCCATGGGCCTTTTTCTCACGCCCTTGAGCGTTCAATTGTTGAAAACCTTGGTCATGAAGATCTCTCCGAAATATTTATGAACAAACTTAACAATGAATTTAACGGTGAATTGCAACTATCCATCGATATTTTCAAAAACAACTATCATAAAAAATTTCTTCATCAGATGGTTACCGGGCAACTTGACATGGACCGCCTTGACTATCTTAATCGCGACAGTTATTTTACCGGAGTATCAGAAGGAGTTATCTCTTACGACAGAATTATCAAAATGCTTTATGTTGCAAATGATAACCTTGTTGTAGAAGAAAAAGGAATTTATTCGATTGAAAAATTTATTGTTGCACGCAGGCTTATGTACTGGCAGGTTTATCTTCATAAAACTGTTATCTCAGCAGAAAAATTGCTCATAAACATACTTAAAAGAGCTAAAGAGCTGGCATTAAACGGGGATAAAATTATTGTGCCAAACTATTTATCACCCTTTTTAAAAAACAGTTACAGCAAGCATGATTTTGAATCTAACCATAAATTACTTGATAATTTTGCCAGGCTTGATGATTTTGATTTTTATACAGCTTTCAAGGAGTGGTCGAAAAGCGAAGACCCTATACTCTCATTACTATGCAACAATCTGCTGAACAGGAATCTTTACAGAATTGAACTTCAGACAGAACCATTCAGCAAAGCTTACATTGAACGCATAAAAGACATTGCAATGTCAAAACTTAAAATAAGCGAAAATGATGTTGATTATCTTGTAAATGTTGATGTTACAGAAAATCATGCCTATGATATAAATGTAGATAATATTTTTATCATCAACAAGCATGGCCTTCTAACTGATATAGCTGAAGCCTCCGACCAGCTAAATATCAGCGTTTTGTCAACTCCCGTTAAAAAACACTATATATGCTACCCTAAAACAATAAAAATGCTTTTAGACAAATAATTTATAATTTAATAATTATTAAATAACAATAATTAAGGCTTAATAAAAATCTTTTGCTACAAAAGAAATTATTGGTAAATTGCAATCGATTTTAAAAGCTCATACAAAAGATCAAAATAAATGGAATTTACTGCAAAACAAATAGCCGCTTTTCTTAACGGATCAATTGAGGGTGACGAAGACATTAAGGTTAACAAGGTTTCCAAAATAGAAGAAGCATCCAGGGGTTCATTGGCTTTTTTGGCTAATCCGGTATATAAACATTATATATACAAAACCAACGCATCTATTGTTTTAGTAAACAAGGATTTTAAAACCGAACAACCAATACAAACCACTCTTATACGTGTTGATAATGCTTATAATGCATTGGCACAATTGCTTGAAATTTATAAGAAAAGCCTGCCCGATAAAACAGGAATATCTCAAGTTGCCCATGTTTCTAAATCAGCCAAAATCGGCCAGAAAGTTTATATTGGCGAATTTGCTTATATTGGCGAAAATGTTGAAATTGGTGATGGTGTTAAAATAAATCCCCAGGCCTATATCGATGATAATGTAAAAATAGGAGACAATACGATCATCTATCCCGGGGCAAAAATTTTTGAACATTCCGTTATTGGTAAAAATTGCACACTTCACTCAGGAGCAGTTATAGGCTCAGATGGTTTTGGTTTTGCCATGCAAACTGACAGCAACTTTAAAAAGATTGCACAAATAGGAAACGTTATAATCGAAGACAATGTTGAAATAGGTTCTAATACTACTGTTGATCGTGCAACTATGGGATCAACAATAATAAAAAAGGGTGTAAAACTTGATAACCTGATACAAATAGGCCACAACGTGGTTATTGACGAAAACACTGTTATGGCTGCACAGGTAGGTATTGCCGGCTCAACAAAAATTGGTAAAAACTGCATGTTTGGCGGCCAGGTTGGAATAAGCGGCCATTTGAATATAGGAGATAACGTAAAAATGGCAGCTAAATCCGGTGTAGGCTCTCACATAAAAAGCAAAGATGTAATTATGGGATCTCCGGCTATTGATGCAAGCAATTATAAAAAATCATATATACATTTTCGAAATTTGGAAAAATTTGTTAAACGAATCGATGAACTTGAAAATGAAATAAAAAGATTAAAAGCCAAATAAAATATTAACCTCCTTATATTCTTTTATTAATAAATATAAAATAAAAATTTTATATTTGTTTTTAAATCAAAACGATTTCAACAAGCTATTTCGTCTGCCATGAACTTAAAAAATGCAATCTCGGATTTCATATAAAACCAAAAGATCTTTTTTTACAACTAAACATTTGTTTACTTTTGTGTCTTTTAATTTTGATAATTCATAAGCATAAAATTACAATAAAGCATGGTTGAAAATCAAAAAACAATAAAAAACCCTGTAACAGTAGCAGGTATAGGCTTGCACACAGGCGAAAATATAAATTTAAAATTTAAACCATCAACAGAAAACAGTGGAATTCGCTTTTTAAGAACAGACATTAATGATGATGCTTTTATAAGTGCTGATGTCTACAATGTTGTAAATACAAATCGCAGTACAACTCTGGAAGAAAATGGTATTCGTATTGCCACTGTGGAACATGTTCTGGCGGCAGTATCAGGATTTGAGCTTGACAATATTATAATAGAAGTGGATTCACCTGAAATACCTATTCTTGATGGCAGCTCAAAGCCTTTTGCCGAGGCATTAGAACAAGCCGGTATCGTTGAACAAGATGCTCCGCGAGAGGTAATTGATATAACTGAACCCATAAGATTTTTTAACCAAAACAATAATACTGAAATAATCGCATTACCCAGTGATCGCTATCGTATTTCATGTATGATTGACTTTAACACAAAAGTATTAAATACTCAAAACGCTTCACTAAACAACATATCAGATTTCAAACACGAAATTGCTCCCTCACGTACTTTTGTTTTTTTGCATGAACTAGAGCATTTGCTTGAAAATAACCTTATAAAAGGTGGAGATTTGAGCAATGCCATAGTATTTGTAAATAAAAATGTCGACCAGTCATACCTTGACAAATTGGCATCATTGTTTAATAAGCCAAAAATAAAAGTAAAAGATGAAGGAATATTAAATAACCTTGATCTGTATTATCACAACGAGCCGGCAAGACATAAAATTATTGACATATTGGGTGACATGACCCTGGTTGGTAAACCATTCAGGGCACAAATAATAGCCAATAAACCCGGGCATTCGGCTAATATTGAGTTTGCCAGGAAAATAAAAGAATATATCAAAAACAAATTAGCTACCAAAGATGTACCTGTTTATGATCCAAATGCTAAAGCCTTATATGATATCAACGATATAAAGAAAACACTACCTCATCGTTATCCTTTCTTATTAGTTGACAAAATCATTGAAATGAGTAAAGATCATGTTGTTGGGGTAAAGAATGTGACTATGAATGAAAGTTTTTTCCAGGGTCATTTCCCAAAAGAGCCTATAATGCCTGGTGTTTTACAAATAGAAGCCATGGCACAAACAGGTGGTATATTAAGTTTATCTAATGTAGATGACCCGGAAAATTACAACACATACTTTCTGAAAATAGATAAAGTGCGCTTTAAGAAAAAAGTTGTTCCCGGAGACACTCTCATTTTCAAACTCTACCTGCTGGCACCTATAAGAAGAGGTATTTGCCATATGCATGGAGTAGCTTACGTTGGAAATAATATAGTAACAGAAGCCGAATTAATGGCTCAAATTGCAAAAAAATAATCTATTATAGTAAATAAATGAATCAACCTCTAGCATATATTCACCCGGAAGCTAAAATAGCAAAAAATGTTATTATTGATCCATTTGTTACTATACACAAAAACGTTGAAATAGGCGATGGCACATGGATAGGATCAAATGTAACGATTATGGAGGGTGCTCGCATAGGCAAAAACTGTAAAATATTTCCCGGTGCCGTAATAAGTGCTATACCACAAGACTTGAAATTTGAAGGTGAGGAAACAACAACAGAAATTGGAAATAATACAATAATAAGAGAGTTTGTAACTATTAACAGGGGAACTAAAGCTTCTTATAAAACAATCGTGGGAAATAATTGCCTTCTTATGGCATATGTTCATATAGCCCATGACTGCGTAATAAAAAACAATTGTATCCTGGCTAATGCCGCTACCCTGGCAGGCCATATAATAATTGATGATTTTGCCATTATTGGTGGATTATCAGCTGTTCATCAATTTGTCAACATAGGATCTCATGTCATGATTTCAGGCGGCAGCCTGGTTCGTAAAGACGTACCTCCTTTCACAAAAGCTGCACGTGACCCATTATCATTTGTTGGCATTAACTCAATTGGAATGAGAAGAAGAGGATATCCTGCCCAAAAGATCAACGAAATACAAGATATATACAGAGTATTATACCTGAAAAACTATAATGTATCCCAAGCCCTGGCATTTATTGAAGCAGAAATGCCCGCTACACCGGAACGTGACGAAATACTTTATTTTATCGCAAAATCCAGCCGTGGTATTATGAAAGGGTATGGATCTTATGATAAAAAAGCATAATAGAACCTAATTATTAGTTTTGCAGAATACAAATTCAAAAAAACTCATCGTAGCCGGCTCAAACAATCAATTTCTATTTTTTTAAATTCAGTAAATCTAAGAAATTTATTATTGATATATAATATTTATCCCGTTAAACAAGCTTGTAATTATAATTCAATATTCTATATATATTAATATTTATATCAAAGAGAAATTGTGCCGAAGTAAAAAATCAAAATAAAATTCTTTTTAAAACAGTGTATTATATAAAAACCTTTTAGTTTTTCAAATAATCTTCAAGCTATTCATTTTGAATCCAAAAATCACTCCTGTTTTCCGCATTGGGAAACCGAAAAATTTCTTATCACAATTTCATATAGCTCTTTCTGGTGTTCATCCATGTTTAATAGTTATGTTTTTTAAAAAACCTTTTAAACTTTTTTCTCATATAAAACCAACCTATTATAATT
>SL_5KL_010_SEDDRAFT_10000085_pt1 | contig 50403 bp, 41 predicted proteins | sample SodLakKL_010_SED_FD_9118 | JGI IMG/M metagenome (IMG submission 9118)
AGAAAATTTATAGAAGAAGTTTTTCCGTTTTTTAATCTTGTTATTGCCAGGGAAAAGCAATCATTAAAAAACCTTGAAGCCGTTTTTGGAAAAAATGATAAAATTGCCTGCTATCCCGATTTTACAAATATTTATCAACCCAAACTGCCTGAAAAAGAAAAAGAGGTTTTTTCGAAATACCATGACAGGGTCTGCATTATACCAAATAAAAAAATGATAACACATACAGAAGATAATGCTAAAGATGTATATGTCAATTTTCTGTCATCATTGGCTTTTATGCTTCATGAAAAAGGCCATAAGCCATATTTTTTAAATCATGAAGGAAAAGAAGATGAGGAGCTAATTAGGGAAATAATTAATAACAGCGGGAATAGTTTTGAATACCTCACCGGTTTAAACGCAGACCAGGTAAAATGGATAATTGGGCAAAGCAAATTATGCATAACTTCAAGGTTTCACGGGCTTGTAAGCGCTTTATCTCAGGATGTTCCTGCTTTTTGTACCTCCTGGAGTCATAAATATGAAGAATTGTTAAAGGATTATCAGTTTGAAGAAGGGTTGCTGGATTATAAAAAAAGCAGGGAAAATATTGATAAAGTTGCTTCCATTTTAGAAAACCCCGATGATTATAATAATATTAAGACCATTATCACAAAAAACTCAACCATCCAAAAAGAAAAAACGGAACAAATGTGGAGAGAGATCGGGATGATTATAACTTAATGCCATGATACATAAACTCTTGGCGGGCTTTGCGATGAATGGTTCTTTTTACCACAGGGTTTTTTAGTCTACAGATTTACCCCGTGGGATTTATTATTATCAAACGGGGTAAACACAGACGAAAAACCATCGGGCATAGGAATTTCCATCTTCCGAAGGAAATGGAAACTTCCACATCAGCGGAACTTCCAGCTTCCGGATAAATAAGGTGGTTTTTTGTTGTCGAGAAAAATTTTTATGCTTTGCATTTTACCTTGGGTTGCATATTCCGGTCTAAACTGTACACCCCATTCTGGTGAAACTGTACACCCCATTCTGGTGAAACTGTACACCCTATTCGGGTGAAACTGTTAAAGATATAGTAAACTGTAGCACCTTCGATATTCAAAATTGTACAACTTTGTAAAAAATTGTTCCATTGTTAAATCGTTAAATTGTTTGCACTGTGAAATCTGAGGTTAGGATGTATTTTACAGGGGTTAAATTGTTCACCCTGTGAAGTCCTTCGTTAATAGTGTTTTACAGGGATTCAATTGTTTCTATGGTGGTTTTTAGAACATCAACAATGAAACAATGTAACAATGTAACAATGCAATGGTATGATGTTTTTTGTAATTTTGGGATACTAACACACTTAATCCAAGCCCCCTCCTGATTTGCTCAAAAATTCATAAAAATTGTCTGAATTGATCAAATGATTTTCAGAATCAGGATAAGCTTTTTTAAAAGTAAGAGGTATCTTTAATTTGCTTTTTTTCCATTTAATTTCATAAGCATTAAGCTTCCCCTGAAATTCTTCAATATAATCTATTTCTTGTTGCTGTGTTGTGCGCCAAAAATATGTGGAAACATCCATATTGTTGTTTTTTAGAAATTTTATCCGTTCGCTGAGGATAAAATTCTCCCATAATGAGCCCCAATCGGTTCTTGTATTTATTAAGTTAAAATTACCGAGAATAGCATTACGTATGCCATTATCGTAAAAATAAATTTTCTTCCCTTTCCGAATCTCATTTCTTACGTTCCTGCTGTAAGAACTAATCTGAAAAATCACATAAACCTTTTCTAATAAACTTATATATTTTTCAATGGTTTCGCTTTTAACCTTCAGCAAGTTGCCTATCTCATTGTATGATACTTCACTGCCGACCTGCAGTGCTAAAGTTTTAAGTATTTTTTCAAGTAATACCGGCTTCTTAATACCTTCAAGTATCAAAAGGTCTTTGTATAAATAACTGCCTGCTATTAGTTTTAAAAGCTCTGTTTCATTCCCACTTGCTTTAACTATTTCAGGGTAATAACCATAAACTAACCTGTGCTCAATCATCCTGGTCTCAGCAAGCATCCCATGATCGTTAACCATTTCTTCAAAAGACAAAGGAAACAGATGGAATTCAAATTTTCTACCCGTTAAAGGCTCATTTACCATATTGATAAGCTCAAAAGCCGAAGAGCCGGTTGCAATAACCTGTACATCCTTTATCTGGTCAGTGATAAGCTTAATAGTTAATCCCACATCTTCAACACGCTGTGCCTCGTCTATGACAACAATTTTACTGTCGCCTATGAATGCTCTTAATTTTGCCGATGTAGTATTTGATAGCAACTCTCTTACATCAGCCTCATCCCCGTTAAAATACAACACTTTCTCCTGAGTTTGGCTGGTGATTTTTTCAACAAGAGTAGTTTTGCCTACCTGGCGTGCACCATAAATAATTATAGCTTTTCCTTTAAATAAACGGTCTTTAATATTTTGTTCAATTATTCGTTGTATCATTCATTTTTTTTATTTTGATTAGAATACAAATATAATAAAATTATATTGTAACGGAAAATAATTATAATATAATTCCTTTTGCTCGCAAAAGTCGATAACCAGAAAGAATAAGGTTATAAGGTTTGAGTTTGGTGGGGTGGAAAATTTTGTACTACTAAGGTTAAAGAATTGATAAGGTTTTTTTTAATCTATACGTAGGGATGCCATCCCTGAATTTAATATACAAGCAGAAGTTTGAATCTTATTACGGTTCAAAATAATATAGGGATGGCATCCCTTTGGCTTCAGAAATCTCCTGTCATATGAATTTCCATATCCCGAAAGCATTCGGGAATGGAAAATTCCGGATAAACATATAAACATAGATAATTATCCCCGGACTCATTATACAAAACATGATTAGAAATTCAACAATGGAACAATAGAACAATAGAACAATAGAACAATGAAACCTATACTTCTTTCAGCCCGGGACTTCGACCAAGCATAAGCAAAGAAACAATTGAACAATGTAACAATACTCCCTCCCTTTTCAAAAATTTACCGTAATTTTGCAGCAAACAGCCTAAAACAAAAATGAACGTCTCAATTATAATCCCTGCTTATAATGTAGAAAAATACCTGGAAGAATGTGTTCACTCTGCCTTGGCTCAAACTTATGACGGTGTTAAGGAAATAATTATTGTAGACAATAACTCAACTGACAACACTTTGCAAATCGCTGAAAAGCTTAAAGCAAAGCATAGCGAAAAAATAAAAGTCCTGCAACAGAAAAAGCAGGGTGCAAATGCAGCCCGTAACATGGGTTTAAAAAACTCTACCGGCGAGTGGATACAGTTTCTGGATGCTGATGATCTGTTGTTGCCGGGTAAGATAAAGCACCAGGTTGATATACTGAAAGAAAAAAAAGATAAAGAACCTTCCTTTATTATATCAGCTACAATAAAAGCAGCACATCACAAAATATACCGGACTAATGTAAAAGAAGATAATCCCTTTTTTAATCTGCTTTTATCAGGTGAAGGAAGGGCAGGTAATACTTGCGCAAATCTTTGGAATAGATCGGTGCTAGATAAAATCAACGGCTTTGATGAAACCCTGCCTTCAAGCCAGGAAATGGATCTTATGTTCAGGATGTTGCTTGAAAACCCTCTATTAGCATACGACCATAAGCATAATTCAATAATTAGGCAGCGTGATGACGACAGCCAAATATCCCACAGGAAAAACTACAGGAAAAATAAAAAGGTAGCATTGCAGGAAAAAACGAAAATTATCAGGCATATTGCTAATAATTATCCGGGGTTTTTTAAGGATAGAAAAATAGAAGTTAAAGCTTTATACCAAAGCTATGTTTATCACTTGCTAAAAGAACCAAGTGAATTTAATATCGAAACTTTAAGGTTTTTGAATAAGTATATGTATGAGCCCTGGTATTTGAAGGGTTTTAAAAATAAGAAGTGGAGGTATTGGGTTGAGATGAGGGTGGCGTGGGTAAGTTCAACAAAATTTTATAATATGCTTAGAAATTAAATTACGTATTTTGAATGGTAACAGAAAAACAACCCCAATATTACGATAATCTTTTTCAAACAGAGAAAGATTACCAGGTAAGCTACCGGCAATCATATTATTATGTTCACTGGACGCAGGTTATTAGGTTTTTAGAATATTATAGAGAACCAAAAATCATGGAAATTGGGTGTGGAACGGGTCAATTAGCACAATACATATACGATGAAGGTTTTTAGAATTACACTGGCTTTGATATAAGCCCTAAAGCTATTGAAATTGCGAAAACAAAATCGCCTTTTAAGTTTTTTATTGCGGATGCACGGGATAGCAGTTGTTTTGATTTGGATTATGACATAGCTATATGCCTTGAAGTGCTTGAACATATTTATGATGATAAATCTGTTATACGGAATATCAAGCAAGGAACAAAAATTATTTTCAGTGTTCCTAATTTTAGTGGTTCGGGACATGTTCGTTGGTTCAGGACTGAAATAAGTTTAAAAAACCGTTATTATAAACTGATAAATATAAAAAAGATAATACGCATTGGTGACATTTATATTTGTCTTGGTGTGGTTGACCCTTTTAAACCAAATTTATTGCAACGTTTTTTTAAAACAAGAGAGAAAACCGGCATCAGTTCTTTTACGAAAAGGATTGCTTTCAGACTTAAAAATATTTTTAGATTTCATTAAAATATGATTAAACTTCTTATCATATCACTTCACTATCCACCCGATAACATTATTGCTGCCCGGCGTTCCGAAGCTTATGCCAACCATTTCCATAAATTTGGAATTTTTCCAACAATCATCACCGACCGCTATGAGAAAGAGTATGATAAAAACGGCAGGTGGACATATAAAAACCATACGAAAAAAGATAAGCCTGTAATTGAGGAGTTTGAAACGCATAAAGTTATTCGTTTGCCAAGGATTATTAACGCCCTGCAAAAATTTCAATTTGCAATACAAAAAGTGCCGGTACTAAGTCCAATATTCACTTTTCTGTTAAATTTAACCGGGCATTTTGAAATGCATATGCTTGGACACTATTATACCTACCGCAATTTCTTGTCAGAACACCTGAAGCATAATCAATATGATATAATCCTTGCAATAGATTCGCCGCATTATCATGTAAAGCTTGCGGCTTATTTATATAAAAAATTTAAAATACCTTTTGCATGTGATTTCAGGGATTTGTATGACAACTCAATTCTTAATAAAGATTACAAACCACCATTTAAAATTCGATTAAGAAATTCGTTAAACAAGAAATATTTTAAAAGATGGCTTGAGAAAAGTATTTTTATTACCGCTACGTCGGAGCCATGGGCGAAATATTATTCTTCTTTATCTGGAAGACCGGGTTATGAAATAACAAATGGGTTTGAGCCTTTACCCAAAATGGATTCTTATAATAAAAAAAACTTTATATTGGCACACACAGGAAGATTGCATCTCAAACAAGATTGGAAAATCTTTTCCATAGGCTTAAAGTTATTTATTGAAAAAGTACAACCATGTGGTTTAAAGATTGTTTTTGCAGGGATAAGAAAAAACGCCAAACCAATTCTAGAATTAATAAAAACATATATTCCTGAAGATTATATAGAAACACATAAATGGCTTGATAAAAATGACGTAATAAAAATACAGCAAAAAGCAACATTGTTTTTTGTTGCATCATGGCAAGGTTTTAAAGGTGTGTATTCAGGAAAAATTTTCGAATTTCTGGGAGCCAAAAAGCCTATTCTTTTTGCGCCAGGGGATAATGGGGATGTGGTTGACCAACTTTAAAAAAAAACAAAAGCCGGCATATCTGCCAACACCCCGGAAGAAGTTTGTAATTTTGTTACTCAAAAGTATAATGAATGGCTTGAATATGGTGAAGTGAAATATGAAGGTATTGAAGTGGAAATAATGAAGTATAGCCGGGAGAGCCAGGTGAAACGAATGAGTGAAATTATCAAAAGTAATATTAATAATAGTTAAGATTTGAATTATATATATAATGAATAACCAACCCTTAGTATCCATCATAATGCCCGCCTTCAATGCCGAAAAATACATTGCAGAAGCAATTGAAAGCATTATATCGCAAACATATACAAATTGGGAGCTGTTGATTGCTGATGATGGATCAGCCGACAATACACAACAAATAATCTCAGAATATGAGAAAAAGGAATCAAGAATCAAAACAAATCATAATTCTGAGAATATAGGATATCTTAGAACATGTAATAAACTTTTTAAACTTTGCAAAGGTGATTATATTACATTCCAGGATGCAGATGATTGGAGTGACCCAAATAGAATTAAAAAACAGCTTAATGTGTTTTTAAAAGATGCATCATTAGGAATATGTGGAACATGGGCTAAATATTATAATTTAGAAGGAGCAATAATAAAAGACAAGATAACAGAAACAGAACATGAAGGCATTTCAACCAAAATACTAGAAAGAAGCCAATTTTGTGGAGCCTCAATCATGATTAAAAGAGAAGTAATTGATAAAGTTGGCGTTTATAAAGATTTTTTTCATCGGATAGGAAATGAAGATTACGACTGGAGCATGAGAATTGTAGAACAATTCAAAGCTGCTAACATTCCTGAATTCCTTTACAATGTAAGAGTAACAACAGGTTCTGTAAGCAAAAGAATAGGAAGTTGTAGAAAATTTTTTTCTGACAAAATCGCTGTTTTTCTTGCTTTGGAAAGACTTACATATGATTGCGACAGTCTGAATTCTAACTCTCAAGCTTTACTGAATAAATACATTGAATCTTTAGAAGAGCCTTTCATTAAAGATAAATCAAAAAAATTCAGAGAAGCTGCTTTTACAAACTATCATTCAAAATTATATAAACAAAGTATTGGTTATGCCTGGTTAGCTGTTAAAAAACGGCCATTAAAATTAATTAATTGGAAATCATTAATTGCAATATTATTAAAAAGCATAACTGAATGAATATTTTATACCTTGCCGACCCTAACTCAATCCACGATATAAAATGGATGGCTTATTTTTCAAAAAGCCATCAATGTTTTTTGATAGCAAGGAAAGCACATCTTGTAAACTGGGATGAAGAAAAACTTCACGAATTCCATAATAACTATAATATAAATATTTTAGGTCATGTTGATGACTTTTCAATTAAAAAATTCTATAGTAATATTAAAGAAGCAAAAAGGATAAAAAAGCTAATTGATAAACACAGCATTAATGTTTTTCATATTTTATATACCGAACCAAACGGCTTATGGGCTTACTACAGGAAAAATTTTAATGCCCCCGTTGTCTTAACAACAAGAGGCAGCGATATACTTCTAACCATTCAAAGGTTTTTTAAGCGAAAAGACCCATTGGCATTTTTGTTAAGATATTTCTATAAGAAAAGTTTTAAACAGGCAGATATTATTACATCAACATCTACAAGTCAAAAACAAAAGATTAAATCAATTTTTGGCAGAGATGATATTCAAATTATCAGAACCGGTGTTGATATATCAAAAATCAATATAAGCACTGAAAATGATTTTCCAATTGAATTTCCTTCAGATAAACCTTATTTATTTTTTCCACGGAATATGAAATGCTTGTATAATCATGAGTTTTCTGTTGATGCAATTTTTTTATTGCCTGAAAAGATAAAACATCAATATTCCTTCGTGTTTATTGATAAAGACGGTGCAGATAAAAATTATATAGAGCATATAAAAAAGAAAATGGATGCAGATAAAAAAATAGATTTTATCTTTTTAAACCGGCAACCGCAATTATCAGTCTTTGAATTATATAAAAGGGCATCTCTTGTTGTAATGAATTCCATATCCGACGGCAGCCCCGTGTCAGCGATGGAAGCCATGGCATGTAAAACGCCGGTAATTTTACCGCCTTTGAATTATGACACAGATATTTTTAATGATGAAACAGTAACGTTTTTTGGGGAATGGAAGCCGGAATCATTAGCTTTGTGTATTGAAAAACTTTTACAGCCATCAGAGGCATTGAACAATAAAATCAACAATGCTTATGAGGTTGTCCGAAAGCATGGCAATTATGAAAATGAAATGATGAGATTGGAGAACATTATCAGGTCTTTGTGCAAAGAATAGTAACAGTTTTAATACAATATTAGTGAAAAAACATCTTTATATTACGAGTTTTAGTAACAATACATGAAAAAATCAAAAAGAAATAAACAATAAAACTTTTCAAATAAAAAAACGTTTATATATTTGTAACTGAATAAAATGAATTCATTATGACTAAACCAAAAACATATAAAACTACCGCTTTATTTCACCGGCCTTCATTTATAGATGGTTTTGGCAGTATAATAAATGTAGCCGGAAACTATTTTGATTTTAATTATTCCGGTTCAAATGAAGAAGCCGACCAAAAAGCCATAGAAAATGATTGGGGCGTAATAGGTGATGATATTCGTGAAGCAATTTCAAAGTCAAAAAAGAAATCACTTCAATTTCAGGTTTAATGGAAAAAGGAAGAACAAATAAAAATCACGATAAAGAGTCCAACCAGTCAAAAGATCATCTTCCAAAAGAGATTGAAGAAATAATAAAATATATCCCTGAGGAAAAAAAGGCAGAAGTGCTAAAGACTATTGCATCTTTTTCTGTCAAAACAGCATCTTCATTTAGTGGCCCTCTGCCTCCTCCTTCAATTCTTAGCGAATACAATGATATTATAATTAATGGCGCTGAAAGAATTATGAAGATGGCTGAAAATCAATCAAGTCACAGAATTGAACTGGAAAAACACGCAATCAAAGAAGAATTGCGACAAAGTAAGAACGGACAATATTTTGGTTTTATTCTTGCCATTCTTGGAATGATAATTGCGCTTTTTTTGGCTTACCTTGGACACGAAATAGTTGCAGGTATCTTTGGAACAACCACAATAGTTGGACTTGTAACAGTATTTGTTATTGGGAAAAAAAGACAGGATAAAGAAGTTTAAAATTATAAATACTTCTGCCCTATTACTAATACGCATACTCTTCATTTCTTGATGTTCATAAAGATAAATCATATATTAAAAGCAAAATAATATAAAGTTATGGGATTTTGCATTTTTGAGAAAGAAATGCAAAAGGTAGAGAAAGTTAACAGGTCTTTGTGCAAATGATCCTTTTTCTGATCGCTTCTTTTAATTCGGTTTGGTGTTTATATTAAATTAACGGGAGTAAATTTTACCTTTAACATGCAAACGAGAGTAATTTTTTGTTATTTTTACACCTGTTTTTTGATTATGAGGGTAGAAATTACACATATATCATGACAAACTTTAAAAGAGAAGAGCCGTTTAATGACTTGCCTCTACTTCCTCCTAAGTTGGATATAGAGACGAAAAGCTTGTTATATAAAACAATTTCAGCAAGCAGAGCATTGGCACAATTAAATGGTGCTATATTATAATTACCAAATCCGAGAATTTTTCTTGACATAATACATTTGCAGGAAACAAAAACAAATTTGTTAACTTTGCATTAAAAACAAGAATATGGAACGCTCAATAACAATAAACTTTCCTCAATCATTAGCGTTTTCACTTAAGATGGACGACAAAGAGTTTAAAGATGCAATGAAAACAATATCTTTGGTAAAACTCTATGAACTAGGTAAAATATCATCAGGAATGGCTGCAAAATTATTAAATATGAGCAGGATAGATTTTCTTGAATTACTTCACAAATATAATGTATCATATTTTGACAAAGGGATGGAAGATGAATTAGAATCAGATATGAGAAATGCATAAAGTAATATCCAATACTACACCAATACTTTCCTTATTAAAAATAGAAAAAACTGATCTGTTAAAAGAGCTTTTTGAAAGTATAATTATTTCCAAAGCTAAAAAATAGCGAATGAAGAATAAAACCATAGCATCTTTTTTTAATAAAAGCTATATACTGTGAATAAAACTTTTTTAATAATATCCTACGACTTTCCCCCATTAAACACCGGAGGCAGCCATCGCCCTGCCCGGTTTGCAACTCATCTAAAAGAAAAATATGGTTTAAATCCTGTTGTAATTACTGTTGATCATACGCTGCAAAGCAATGCAAACATTGACCAAACGCTTAGCAAAACTTTACCTGATGATCTTGTTATACATAAAACAAATATTAAACCCCCTGATATAATATCACAATTAATTAACAGTGGGTACTTTTTCAATACCGATTCAATATTGTACAGGTGGAGAAATCAGCTTGAAAAAGAATTTATTAAAGCAATAGAAAAATACAAGCCTGCTTTTATTCTTTTATCTGTTCCGCCATTCAGCTTGCTAAATTTTGTGAGGAAAATTGCAAAGAAATTTGATATCCCTGTAATATTTGATTTTCGAGACCCGTTAAGTTTTTGGGTTAGCAGCCCATTTGCAAGCAAGTTGCATTATCTGAATTTAAAAAATACCGAAAAAAAATGTATTGCTGAAAGTTTTAGGTTTTTGGTAACATCACCCGAAACCAAAGAAAAATATGCTTCTTTGTATCCGGCATTTAAAGAAAAAATTGAGGTGATTTTTAATAGTTTTGATAACTATAATAAGCAAGCAACGCCCAAAAGAAAACCCTTAGAAAAGTTTATTGTAGGGTACTTTGGCAGTTTTTATTATAATATAGATTCCGAAAAATTGATTAATAAACCATGGTGGAGGAAAAAACCATATCAATATGTTCAATTCACACCATTCAAGCAAGAATGGAAATACAGATCACCGTATTTCTTTTTCAAAACCATTAAGCACCTTATTGATAACAATCCTGAATATGTTGACAAAATTGAAATAAGGTTTATTGGTAATAAACCTTTATGGTTCGATAATATGGTTTGTGAATTCAAACTACAAAAACAAATAAAACATTACGGATTTTTATCTAAGGATGAAGTTGGAAAAATACAGCAAGAGTGCAATGCTTTTCTAATTACTTCTGCCAAAGTTAATAATGGAAAGGATTTTTTTATAGCAGGAAAAACTTATGAATTTTTTAGTTATCAGAAACCCATTATCGCTTTTGTAACTGAGGGGTCTCAAAAATGGATAATCAAAAATAGTGGATTAGGTGTTATATGCGATCCTGATAATCCTGAAGAATCATCAACAAAGATAAAACAGCTAATTGATGAAAAATTAGAAATTAAAACTAACAAAGATTTTGTTGATGGATTTTTAACTGGGAATCAGGTTGAAAAGTTATTTAATATTATAAAACCATTGATATAATCATACATACATTTACCTAGAAATGAAACTGAAATTAGTTTCCATAATAATACCCGCCTACAATGCTTCACAATATATAACCGAAGCGATTGAATCGGTTCTACGGCAAACCCATAAAAACTGGGAGTTGCTGATTGTAAATGATGGAAGCACTGATGATACTTTGGATATAATAAAACAGTTTGATGATAAGCGAATAAAAATCTTTTCACAGGAAAACAAAGGCGTAAGTGCCGCACGAAATGTAGCACTTAGCAATATGCATGGCGATTATTTTTGTTTTCTCGATGCTGATGATGTTTTGCCGCCGTTTAGCCTTGATGTTAGGCTTGCAGTTTTTAAGAGAAATGATAATATTGCTTTTGTTGATGGAATAGTTGAGGTGAAAAACCGGGATTTATCGGAAATTATTCGAATATACAAGCCGTCATTTTCGGGTTTTCCAAGAGTGGAATTAATAAAACTTAGTGAAAAATGTTTTTTTGGCCCAAGTTGGATGATAAAAAATGATAAAAGCAAAACCTATAAAATGAAAGAAGGGTTGTCTCATGGAGAAGATTTGTTGTTTTATATAGAAAATGCTAATCAGGGTTTATATGATTATACAGATGAATGTGTTTTATATTATCGTCAAACTTCCGGTTCAGCTATGAGTAACCTTAAAGGCTTGCAAACAGGATACAGGCAAATTTATCATGAAATAAAGAAAAACAATTGGGCGAATTTTTGGCAATTATTATACCTGCGAATGAAGATTTCTAAGATAATGTTTTTGTCTTTTCTAAAGAAAGGGAAGTTGTGGAGTGCGCTCAAAACTTTGGTGGATTGAAGATTGGAAGATTGGAAGATTGAAGATTGAAGATTGGAAGATTGGAAGATTGAAGATTGAAGATTGAAGATTGAAGATTGGAAGATTGAAGATTGGAAGATTGGAAGATTGAAGATTGGAAGATTGAAGATTGAAGATTGAAGATTGGAAGATTGAAGATTGGAAGATTGAAGATTGAAGATTGGAAGATTGAAGATTGGAAGATTGAAGATTGGAAGATTGAAGATTGAAGATTGGAAGATTGAAGATTGGAAGATTGAAGATTAGAAGATTGGAAGATTGGAAGATTGGAAGATTGGAAGATTGGAAGATTGAAGATTGAAGATTGAAGATTGAAGATTGGAAGATTGAAGATTGAAGATTGAAGATTGAAGATTGAAGATTGGAAGATTGAAGATTGGAAGATTGGAAGATTGGAATCTTATAAATCTTATGAATCTTATAAATCTTCCAATCTTATTAATCCTACGAATCTTTTAACTAATTTAGCAATAATTTGATCAATTATCGGCATGAACATCCTCTTCCTCTCATACTGGGGCATAAACGAAGGATTAACTGCAGCCACCGTTTTTCCTCACCTGGAAATACTTGCAGGGTTTTCCAATATTGATACTGTATTGCTTGTTACCATAGAGCGAGATGAAAATTATGACAACAGCGTTATGCCAAAGCATAAAAAGATAAGCCATCAGCCGTTGCTTAGCCGGCGGCCGTTGCCGAATATACTGAACAAAATATATGATTTTATTGATTTTCCGAAAAAAATAGCCCGGTTATGCAAGGAAGAAAACATTGACAAAATAATAGCCCGCGGTGCGCCTCCCGGGGCACTTGCAATGAAAGTAAGCCGGAAAACAGGCACACCGTTTTATGTTGAGTCATTTGAACCCCATGCAGATTATATGTATGAATCCGGCACATGGGAAAAGTATGATCCCCGCTATTTCTTTCAGAAAAAATGGGAAAAGCAACAGCTTAAAGAAGCAACTGCACTTATGCCTGTTGCAGAAAATTATAAAAAGGTGTTGATAGAAAAAGGCGTAAGCCCTGAAAAAATTGATGTAATACCCTGTTGTGTAGATACCAACAAGTTTGCTTTTAATAAAGAGGCAAGGGAAAAGGTCAGACAAGAGCTCGGATGTGAAGACAAGATAATAGGTATATATACTGGCAAATTCGGAGGTTTATATTATGGTGAAGAGGCATTTTCTGTTTTCAAAACAGTATTTGACCGTTTCGGGGAAAAGTTCTTTTTGATAATATTAACCCCCGATGCTAAAGAGTGGATATACAATACCGCTGAAAAATACGGATTGCCAAAGGAGCGTATATTCGTAACACTTTCACCATATAGCAAGGTACCGGAATATCTCTCAGCAGCCGATTTTGCGTTTTCCTTACAAAACCACAAGCCCAGCAACTTATATCTTTCACCTATCAAAACCGGCGAATACTGGGCTGCCGGGCTGCCAGTATTAATGACCAAAGGGGTGGGGGATGACAGCGAAATAATAGAAAAAGAAACTGCCGGAGCAGTATTCCAAAAAAGCAGTGATAAATTCAATATAGTCAAAGGCCTTATAACAATAGAAAATCTTATACAAGAAAATAGTATCCGCACAAGGCTGTCAAAGCTGGCAGCAAAGCACCGGAGCTTTTCGCTTGCGGAGAATATTTATGGAAAGTGGTATGGGGGAGAAAGTTAAAAGTTAAAAACTAAAAACTAAAAGTGAAAGGCTGATTTGAAGCTGAACCCGGAAGTTTGCGGTTCTTAGAGGGTGGAAGTTCCCGATATGCGAAGCAACTGAAAGCTTCCGACAGGGACTATCAGCTTCCGGAACAGCACCACCCAAACGGCTAATCACAGTGAAAGCTTTTGTTATGTTTTGGGTGTGGATAGGTTTAGGATTGGAAGATTGAAGATTGCAATCTTATGATTCTTATAAATCTTATTAATCCTCCGAAAAGACTATCTTTGCGTTAAACAAAAAACAAGCCTGTTAAAACTTCAGATAAAATGCCTTATAAATTATACCACAGGACTACTTTCAATCCAAGTTATATTTTTTACATAGCATTGATTTTTATATTATTATCGCATTTATCTGTTTTTTTGATTGATATTGTTAACATTTTTGGTATTCGTGATTTTATTATAAGCAAACTGGAGGTTCCATATTTTTGGTATCACTGGTTCCTAGTTCCGGTTGAAATTCCGCTTCAATGGTATATACTTGGCGCTGCTATCTTTTTTTTCCTCTTAAGTGCCGGTATAGCCTATGAAAGAAAAGATAAAAAAGTTTTACATTTTTTGCTGATTTTAAGTTCTGGATTAGTTTTAATGTTAATTGAAGATGCCGGTGATGTTAGGCATGCATTGCGACATTATATTGAAAGGTTTTCAGATGAGATAACATATGGGTTTTATGGTTCTACCTTTGAACTTTTTTACTTCCTTGTAATTGCATCAATTATGATATATGCTGCTGTTAAATACAAGGACATTTACTGGAAGCATGTTAAGTTTAGAAGATTTCTTATTCTTACATATATTTTCTATGCTGTTGCAGTATGCTTATCCTTTACCGGGGTTGCATACAGAGCTGTAACCGGCTATGCTTTTTATGATATTGCCGGAGAGTATTTAATGAACCTGTTGTTTATTTCTGATAATGCAAGTTTGATAATTTACGAGAATGCCAAAGAATATGCCCGGGTTGATTTTTATTTGATGGATATGCTGATTGAAGAATCTATTGAGTTTTTAGGTGCTGCTGGAATGCTTACAGCAGCAGTTGCGTTTTTCAAAAAATATTCTGATATAGGCAGAACCTGAGATTGAAGATTGGAAGATTACAATCCTATAAATCTTATAAATCCTTTGATCCGGGTGATTTTATATTAATTATCTGGAAAAAATGCTTTGGTTTTTTGAATTATTTACATATTTATATTAAACTTGTAGGCTATTTTTAGCGTTAATTATTAAATCAGTTACAATAGATTTTTTTTAACCATTTAACCGGTTGTTATTTATGATTCAGTTGAAATTTATTAAAAACGTTACCGTATTATTTTTACTTATAATTTTTTCCGGCAGCTTGTCGTCGCAGATTGTTGATCCTGTAGAATGGGATTTTTCAAAGGAAAAGCTTGGTGAAAATCAATATGAGTTATTGTTTACGGCTTATATTGATGATGGTTGGTCGATATATGGCTTAGATATTGAGCCGGGCGGCCCTATACCAACCAGTATAGATTTTGAAGAGAGTGATGATTATATATTTGTTGGGGATTTGGAATACCCTGAACCTGAGATTAAGTTTGATCTCAACTTTGATATGGATGTACCCATGTTTTCGGGAAGTGTAACTTTCAAACAGGCAGTTGAGGTAGTTTCTTCTGAATCTGCAAATATTTATGGAGAGCTGGTTTATATGGCATGTGATGATACTTCGTGTTTACCTCCCGATTATTTGGATTTTAGTTTTACATTGTCCGGCTCCGGTGAGGTTGCTGAATTGCCCGGGGAGGCTGAAGAGCCTGAAATGCCGGAAGATGTTGATGATAAACCGGAAGTTGAAAAAGCTGATGAGCCTGCTGAGGACGTGTTGGAAGATGAATTGGATGAAGAGCTTGATACCGATGATATTTATTATGAAGTTGCTGAATCTCAGCAAGAAAGTAATGTCTGGTGGAGTTTTATCCTGGGTTTTATGGGTGGTTTGCTTGCTTTGCTAACTCCCTGTGTTTTTCCAATGATACCGTTAACAGTAAGTTTTTTTCTTCGTAATGCCGGCAACCGCTCTAAAGCTATAAGAGATGCGTTGGTTTATGGATTATCTATTGTTTTTATCTATGTGGTAATTGGAATAGCTGTTTCAGTTCTTTTTGGTGCTGACCGGCTTAATGCAGTTGCTACAAGTCCGGCATTTAACCTGTTTTTCTTTGCCTTACTTGTGTTTTTTGCAGCAGCTTTTTTCGGTGCTTTTGAATTGCAGTTACCATCAAGCTGGACAAATAAGCTTGACAGTAAGGCTGATAAAACTGGAGGATTAGCCGGTGTATTTCTTATGGGGTTGATTTTTGTACTTGTGTCGTTTTCATGTACAGGGCCTATAGTAGGAACCCTGTTGGTTGATGCAGCACTTAGTGGTAATATAATGGCACCTGCTTTAGGTATGCTTGGGTTTTCATTAGCTTTAGCCATACCTTTTACATTGTTTGCAGTATTTCCTACAGCATTAAAGTCACTTCCACAATCAGGCGGATGGATGAATGCTATTAAAGTTGTCTTGGGATTTATTGTACTTGCGTTTTCACTAAAGTTTTTTGCTGTTGCAGATGCCGTCGGACAATGGAATTTGCTTAGCAGAGAAGGTTTTATTGTAATTTGGATAGCTATATTTCTATTGATGGGTTTATATCTGATCGGTGTAATCAGGTTTGCACATGACAGCAAGCTGGAGTATTTGTCAGTGCCACGATTGTTTTTGTCTATAGCTTCTTTTGCTTTTGTTTTTTACTTATTGCCGGGGCTTTGGGGTGCTCCCCTGCAAACAGTCAGTTCTTTTTTGCCTCCTATGACAACTCAAAGTTTTGATATATCGCAACCTTCTTCAACAGATCTGGCCCATGGAATAGTTTATGAAGGTGAAAGCGTTCATGAAGGCCCGCACGGTTTGATGGCTTTTACCGATTATTATGAAGGTATGGAATATGCCAAAGAAAAAGGTAAACCGGTATTTCTCGATTTTACCGGACTTGGCTGTGCTAACTGCAGAAAAATGGAGGCCTCTGTATGGTCAGACCCTCGTGTATTAAAACGATTACAAAATAATTTTATTAAAATATCTTTGTTTGTGGATGATCGAACCAGGCTGCCTGAAGACCAGCAATTTGTATCAACATCTATGGGCAGGGAAAGAAAAATAAGAACTGTAGGGCAGAAATGGAGTGTTTTCCAGGCAGAAAATTATAATGTTAATACACAGCCTTATTATGTGATTTTAGATCACGAAGAGAATATGTTAGCCGAACCACATGGATATGATACAAACATTAATAAATACATAGAATTTTTGGATACAGGTTATGAAAACTTCCAAAGATTATCAGACATTTAACTGTGGTATTAAAAGTAATAGCCTGATAACTAAAGTGTTAAAATGTTCACATATTAACGATTGATAAGTTCTTTGGCTGCAATCCAGGCCATTAAGCCCATTCCGGTTTCCAGGGATTTTTCGTCTATATTGAAAGTTGAAGTGTGTAATGCAGAAGTTACCCCTTTTTCTTCATTTCTGACTCCAAGCCTGTAAAAACAGGCAGGCAGTTTCTGTGAATAATATGAGAAGTCTTCTGCAGTCATTGCAAGATCAAGTTCAACCAAATTATTTTCGCCCAGGTATTCAATGGCATATTTTCTAAAACTATCAGCTAGTTTTAAATCATTAAATACATAGGGATATCCTTTTTTTATATCCACATTGCAGGAGGCTCCCATACCTTTAGCTATGTTTAGAGCAATATCTTTAATTTTTTGATGTGCTATGTTGCGCCAGTTTTCGTCGAAAGTTCTGAAAGTTCCGTGTAATTTAACCTTTTCAGGAATAATATTGTTTCTGCCGTTTGCATCAATCTTACCAAATGATAATACAGAAGGTGTATCGGGTTTTGCTATTCGGCTGACAACTTGTTGAAGTGCAACAATTATGTGAGAGCTGATAAGGATAGGATCTGTTACCAGGTGAGGTGTTGCTGCATGCCCTCCTTTACCTTTTACAGTGATGTATATTTCATCTGTGGATGCCATATATTTGCCACTTCTGATACCAACTTTTCCGCTTTCAAGCTCCGGCAAAACATGTTGCCCAAAGATTGATACCGGGGTTGGATTTTCCAAAACACCCTCTTTTATCATCATTTTTGCTCCTCCCGGATAGGATTCTTCCGAGGGCTGAAAAATCAATTTTATTGTTCCTTCCAAATCGTTTTTTAGGTTTGAAAGAATATTTGCAGCTCCCAACAAACAAGCCATATGTGCATCATGACCACATGCATGCATAATACCTTGATTTTTTGAACGATAATCAACATCATTCTCCTCGTTTAATGGCAGAGCATCCATATCTGCACGTAAGGCAACGGTTTTGCTATCAGGATTGCGAAATCTCAATAATCCAACTATACCGGTTTTTGCAATTTCTCGTTGATAAGATATCTGATAACGATCAAGCACCGAAGAAATAAAGGCCGCCGTCTGATACTCTTCAAATGATAGCTCGGGAAAAGTGTGAAAATAATTGCGAAACTCAACTATCTCATTAAGGTATGATGAGGCAAGTTTTACTATTTTTTCTTTTAATGACATTGGGTTTAATATTTTATTATCTTTAAATGTGTTGAAATGAACCTGTAAAACAAATGCCTAAATTACTATAATTTTATAAGATGAGGTTATGAATAGAGAGATTTTTGTTTTACCTTATATTAACTGCCAAAGCAATATTACATATGGAAAAAAGATTTTAATAAAAATTAAGTTTAATGATGATTATTTGTAATATGGTCAGTTATTATCATCAAATATTGCAGTAATATAAAAACAGCGCTTACTGTTTTTATTAATCTTAAAACGTTCATCAATACGATGTCCTACAATCCAAGCAATTTTCTCGCCGGAACACAATACGAATATTTTATCCTTTTGATCAATTGAAATTTTTTCATCAATAAGAAAATCGCTTACTTTTTTCTTCCCTTGCATGCCGAGTGGTTGAAAAATATCTCCTTTTTGCCAGGGCCTGAGAGTTAAAGGAAATTGTAATTTATCAAAATCCAGATTAGCACAAAGCCTGGTTTTATTCAATATTAAATTGTCGGTTATATCAAAAGCTTTTGTTATTAGTTTTAAATCAGGTAAATTGTATTGTTGTGGCTTATTTATTATATAAATAATTTTGTTTTTATTTTTTTGTTCAGGAAAAAGAATAAAGTACTCACGATCTTTAATAATTACATAACCATTACCAAAAAATAATTTTCCGGGTTGTTTATCAATAGAAGCAACCATGTCTTTAATAGTGTTTGCATTAAATCCATAGTTTTTTAATAATTCATAAAGTATGTTTTCGCAATATTCTAACTGTTTTAATTTTTTTAAAGGTATAAGTTGCCGTTCATTATCTTTTATCAGTAGTTCTTTTTTGTTATCCTCAATATATTTTAAAAAACATTGATATGGCAATTTAATATTTTCAAAAAATTGTTTAAAGTTATTTCTGAATTCCGGGTTAATTTCTTTAAAAACCGGCACTACTTTATTTCGTATAATATTTCTCAGGTATTTGTTTTCTTTATTGCTTTGGTCTTCCCGATAAGACAGATTATGTTTTTCAGCAAATTGTTCAATTTCTTGTTTTTTTGCAAACAAAATAGGGCGTATTATATTTTTGTTTTTCACCGGTATTCCCTGCAGGCCATGTATACCTGTTCCCCGCAATAAGTTTATGAGCAGGGTTTCGATGTTGTCATCGTGATGATGAGCGGTTGCAATCAGATTATAACCCTTATTTTTACATACTTCATGAAGCCATTCGTAACGAAGTGCTCTGGCAGCCATTTGAACCGAATCACTTGTTTTCCCTGAGTGCTCAAAAATATTGAAGGTTTCTTTATAAAAAGGTACAGAAAGTTCTTCGGCAAGATTTTTTACAAATTCTTCATCCTTATCAGATTCTTTGTTTCGTAATTTAAAATTACAATGCGCAATTGCGAATTGCAATTTTAATTCTGATAAATAAAAAAGATATGTCATAACTACAGAGTCAATTCCTCCACTTACCGCCAACAAATTTTTTTGACCGGGATAAATCAGCTCTTCTTGTTTAATAAATGAGGAAAAACTTTCCTGTAGCATTTTTTAATTTTTTGGTTAGGTTTTTATAAAAAACCGAAAATTATAATTTTCAAATAGTTTTTTATGACAAAGATAGTACAGGTATAAATAACTTTTATTCCTGTTTACAAGTTTAGTAAGTGTTTTGCATTTTATTACTTAAAACTGTAACCTTATTCCGGGGCCGAAAATGGCAAAAAAGTCTCCTTCATCCAAAAAATAGCCCATTCCCAGGTAGATTGGAAAAGAAAACTTTGCGTCGCTTCTTACCGGTTCTAATGATCCCATAACCAATACTCCGATATCTCTTCGGATGTCTTCAGATTCACGGAAATTAAATGCATTAAGTGCAATAAACCCTGCTCCGATTTTATATGGACGCTTTTGACCGATGCGATGTGGGTCGTAGAAACTAATTTCAGCCAGAACGCTGGTACTAATACCTGATAGGTTTCCTATACCACTTTCCTGAAACTCCTTAACAAGCAATCCTGTTGGGAAGCTAACCATAATATCAAAGCTCCTTGTTCGCTCAATAAATATATTTGCCGTTATTTCCTGTCCCGGTGAATTATATTTATTTTCGCTATGTCTGACCTTTATCGCGATCTGCGAAAATGCATCCAAAAGATATGTGTTGCGTAATAAGTGATCATTAAGGCGTATTACCGGTTCATCGCAATCATTTGTTTGATAAAAAGCATGACGCGGAGAATTCTCTCCCGGACATACTACTATATTGTTAATGTTTTGAATATCAAGCAGCTTGTTATCTTCATCCAAAATTCGCACTTCAATGTCAAGATATTGTTTGCCATGAAGCTGGCCATCTTTATCAATTTTTTCAGGATCAAAAGAGATGTTTATGTCTTTAATAGTTTCCGGATAGAACACAGGTTTGTTAAAGTGGTCATCTGTCAGTGGTATGTTATCTTCCCCGTAGTTTATTTTAACAAAGTCTAAATCGGCAGGTCTTTTGTGCTCTCTGACTCTTAGCTCATGCTGGGTTATTTCGTTATTTAAAAATATCATTACTTGCCGGCGCGTTATATTAACAGGCACTTCTATTTCGAAAAAATTAACCCTGTCGCTGATACGGCTACTATCTTTTTTTTGATGACAACCGTCAAATTTTATATTAGCATCAAGCAATCCCCTGCCTTCTACCTTTATTTCAAGCTTCTCACCTGGATATACATTAAGATTTGAAGTCCATTCTTGCCCTTCACGCATTATTTCAATATTGGTTATTTCAGGTCTGCTGATAATGTTAAAGTTAGTCATTGCCAGGGTTTGTTCACCATCTTTTATGTACAAATACCCGTCGCTTGTACGATGGTAATCATATGGCCTAATTTCGGCAAGGATTTTGTTGTCGGTGGTTATTGATTTTACACGCAGTTCAGCAATAAGAGTGCCACCGGGATCTTGCTGGTTTTCTATTCTGTATGTTCTGTTTAACTGAAACCCTCTGTAGTAATCCATTCTTATATCTTCTCCCCTGCGACGATCATCATCATAAAAGATGTATTCTCTGTCAATATTAACAAAAGGTATTCTGCTGGGTTTAACATTGAACTGCAGATTAAGAGTATCAAGTTTATGAGTAACTTTTCCTTCCTGATTAATCCAAGGATTTACTGTTTCAAGTGGCAAAGTAAGTTGATGCTCTCCTGTGGATGTTGCCTTAACTATTAATCTGAGGTTTGATCCCGATCGTGTAATACGGTATTCAAAATTTTCAGTTGTTTTCAATTCTCCGGTTGCACGTATATTAGAAACATTTTGAGCCGGCAGGTCTATAGTTTTTTCTTCATCCTGAAATAGCTCTATGGTTTCTTTATCATATATTACCGATGAAACAAAGTAGGGATTAAGTTTTATTTCACGATTTTCAATATTACCTTCAATATTTTTGAATGAGATTATTATATTTAAATATTCTGCCTCCCTTAAATCATCAAATCTGATACGTGTCCTATGATATTCGTTGTTTAAAAAAATCAAAGGATCAATAATTTCATAATTAGCAGAAGAGACAATTTTTAAATCTTTGATGGGCAGACCATCTTTTTCAGGATATATGCGAACTTCAGCCAACTGACGTTCATGTGTAACTTGAAAAAACAGATACTTTTCGTCTTCATATTGCAGCCCATCTCTTAAGTAGTAATAGTCCTTGTTGCCCACCCGAAAAGCAATGTCTTCGAAATCAAAAGAGTAACTGTCAAGCCGGTCCTCAATTTTGCCTGTTTCACTAACAATTTCTTCCAGCATTTTCAGATCTTCTTCACTCAAATCAAGTTCTTCAGGCTCAATATAATTTTCTTCGGGATTAAATTCCGGATCAACTTCTTTATCAGATTTTTCCAAAACTTCCTTTTTAATACTATCATTTGATAAAACCTGAACGTCCCCATTTTTTGTTTTGAGACTATCATTATAATTTGAAAACGCTATGAACGGCGAAATAAAAAAAACTAAACTTACAAAAAACAGATTCAATCTATTATTAATCATTTTTAAATAAAAATTTAATAAGTAAAGACAAATAATAATTTACTAAAATTATAAATTATAGACGCATTTTGATATTTTATATTATGCAAAATAATGTTATTGAAAAAGCTATAACGAATTTTTTTTGCAAAATTATTAAAATACTTTTCTCCTATTATAGTATCTTTTATGAATATTTTAATTTTAATAAAATGTTTTTAAATAAAAATAATCAATTTGCTGTAACAAATTTTTAGTTGAGCCGTCTTAAATATGTATTTCGACAATAAAAAAATAAAAATCAATAATAAAATTAAATTTTAAAATCTAAAAAATCATGAAAACAAAATTAACAGTACTCATCGCAATTATCTTTTTTGTTGCTCCATTATCAACTCTGGCTCAAAAATCATTTCTTTCATCCAACTCACTTACGTTTGATGAGTTTCATATTGATTATTTCTTAACATTTGAAGAAGATGTTAATGATATCGACATTGACCTTTCGGAAATTTTTAATGCTCTGAATCAGGAAAATAACAGAACTGCCGGATCAGGTTTTGATATTTGTGGAATACTTTATGAAGAGGCTGATGTTGATGATTTAGAAATAGATACAAAATCAATTTTTGATGAAATTATTCATAAATAATTGATTTTTATAGAGTTTGATTCATCTCCATATAATAAAGAAGCGGATAAGCTTAATATACTTGCTTAGCCGCTTTTTTGCTTTATGATATATAAAATTTACACTTTCTCAATTATCTGAAGCTTTCTTTATGGCCGGTTTTGTTTTTTAGTTTTAGGTCAATTTTATATTAATACACGTGTTGGTTAATATTGCTTTATATTTTTCATTCTAAAAGGTAAGTATATAAATTTTTCACAAAACAACGGGTAGATATTTTAAATTTTGTAGATTTGTAAACGGTTAATTTATAAACACTTTTAAAATAGATAATAGATATGGATATCAAACAATTTAGGGAGAGTCACAAAACACTCAAGAAGTATGATTATCAGAAAACTCCTCTTGATAAGGGTTATACTGATAAGATTTTGTATGTTGACCTTGGCGATAAGACTATCAAGGAAAAAGATGTACCTGTTGACATGAAAGAAAAATTTATCGGCGGCAGGGGTTATGGTTTGAAGTTGCTATGGGATGCTACAAAGCCTGATACAAAATGGGATGATCCTGAAAATGAACTCAATATTTCAGGAGGTCCTTGTTGTGGTATTACGCAATATGCAGGAGCCGGAAAATCGATTGTGGTTTCGCTTTCTCCTCAAACTGATACAGTAATAGATTCTAATGTTGGTGGCTTTTTTGGCCCCTTTTTAAAATTTTCAGGTTTTGATGCACTTGAAATTCAAGGTAAGTCTGATAAGGATGTTATTCTTTATATTGATGGTGTAAATGGTAAAGTTGAGATTTTTGAAGCCCCTGATGATCCTCTAAACACGCATGTTTTGGCAGAAGAACTTGCTGAAGCATTTGCGGATAATGAAAAAGACAAAATGAATATAGGGGTTGTCTCAACGGGTGATGCGGCAGAGCATTCACTGATAGGGATGTTAAATTTCACCTTTTATGATCCCAGGCGTAAAGCTGTTAGGGTCAAGCAAGCAGGGCGTGGTGGTACAGGCACTGTTTTCAGAGATAAAAAGATAAAAGCTATAGTAGCTAAAGTTGAAGGTATTAAAGGTAATGCCAACAACGTTGCTGATTTGGAAGCTATTCGTGAACGTGGTCGTCGCTTTAATGAGGAGATGAAACGCGATGATGAGTTTAAGGAAATGAAAACTAAAGGTACGGCTCACATGACCAATATCATGAATGACTACGATCTTATACCCGTACATAACTTCAAGTATGGAAGCCACAAAGATGCTCCTAAAATCCACTCTGATGTATATAAAAGCATTTTTACACAAGGATTGTTTGATGGTTGCTGGATAGGTTGTACAATGTCATGTTCTCATGGTGTTGATGATTTTGAGCTGCAAACAGGCCCATACAAAGGTCAGAAGGTTATAGTGGATGGACCGGAATATGAGACTGCAGCCTCTCTGGGTTCTAACCCCGGAATTTATGACCCTCACTGGACTATTGAAGCTAACTTTTATTGCGACACATATGGTATTTGTACCATCACATGGGGGACTATTTTGGGCTTTGTAATGGATTGTTACGAAAGCGGAATTTTAAATGATGAACGCACAGGCGGCCTGAAGCTTAATTTTGGCAATGGAGAAGCAGCTATGGAATTAATGCACCAGCTTGCCCGCGGTGAAGGATTTGGAAAAGTTGCGGGTATGGGTGTACGCAAAATGAAAGAGATGTTTATCGAAAAAGGATGGGGAGATGCAGATTATCTTAATGATATTGCAATGGAAAACAAAGGGCTGGAATATTCACAGTATAAATCAAAAGAGTCACTTGTGCAGCAAGGTGGTTATGCTATGACAAATAAAGGCCCTCAACATGATGAAGCATGGCTTATTTTCATGGATATGATAAACAACCAGGTGCCTACTTTCGAAGATAAAGCTGAAGCATTGCACTATTTCCCAATGTTCAGAACATGGTTTAGCCTGGTTGGCTTCTGTAAGCTATGCTGGAATGACATCGAACCCGAAGACAACCACTTACAGGATGAACCGGCAAAAGTTCCGGAACATGTTGACAACTATGTAGCTATTTATAAAGCTGTTACAGGCAGACCTTTTGATGTGGATACAATGATTCGTGATTCGGAAAGAGTATATAACTTCCAGCGAGTATTCAATCTAAGAAGAGGTTATGGCACGAGAAAGTTTGATAAACAACCTTATCGCGCTGCTGGCCCAGTAACAGCCGAAGAATATGAATCAAGACAAGAACGCTACGATAAACAACTTAAAGAAACAATCGGTGTTGATCCGGCAGGAAAATCAGTCGAGGAAAAAATTGCTCTTCACAGGAAATATCGTGAAAAACGCTATGAAGAACTGGTTGATGCCGTTTATAAAAGAAGAGGCTGGACGGAAAACGGCATACCTACCATGGAACAGCTAAAATATCTTGAACTTGATGATTTGCCGGAAGTAGTTGAAGTAGTTAAGAAACACCTCTAATACATTATTAAACACTTAGTTGTATATTGTAATAATATATTAATAAAAGGGAATGCAAAACAAAATACGCATTCCCTTTTTTTGTTAATTTGGACTAAAAAACAATTTCTCAAAAAATTTGTTATAATAAAATATCCGACATACTTATATTTATGTAACTTTATGGCAAAAAATATAATTTCAACGACAAATATTGATTATTTATTAAAAACAAAAGATCCAAAATGGACAAAAGTGTGCTTATAATTGGCTCGGGCTTTGGTGCTTTAACTTCTGCACTGCGCCTTTCAAAAAGAGGGTTCAAGGTAGAAATTGTAGAGAAATTTAATAAACCCGGCGGACGTCTTAACCAAATTACAAAAGATGGTTTTATCTTTGATATGGGCCCGACTTTTTTTAGCATGACTTACGAATTCGATGAATTTCTAAGGGATACGGATATTAAATCGGGTGTCAAGTTCAAAGAGCTGGAAACCCTTTATGCTGTTAATTTTAGAGGTTCAAAAAAGAATTATTTTATACATAAAGATCTGGATAAATTAGCAGAAGAATTTAATTCCTTAGAACCCAACTTCAGAGATAAAATGGAGCGTTTCCTCAATGCAGGCGGTAATTTCTTTAACGATGTTGAAAATAAAGTTTTAAAGCGCAATTACGATTCTTTATGGTCTTATTTTTATGCAATGGCTACAGTACCTCCCAAATACAGCCCCCGTTTATTTCGTACAGTATGGAGTGAAATGGAAAGATATTTTGATTCTCGTGAAGTAAAAGAAATTTTTTCGTTAGTTGCTTTTTTTCTTGGTGGAACACCATTTGACACACCTGCTATTTACACATTGTTGTCATATACAGAGCTGAAACATGATGGATATCATAATGTAGAGGGTGGTATGTACAATATCGTTAAAGATCTCGTAAAAGAAATTAAAAACAAAAATATTAAGATACATTATAATACCGAGGTCGTTGGTTATAAAAGTGAAAACGGCAAATTGAAAGCATTTACCGATCAAAGTGGCAATGAATGGTCAGGTGACATATTTCTTGTTAATAGCGATGCAGCATTTTTCAGACATAAAATTTTTAATAGAAAAGCTTTTAGTGAAAAGAAGCTGCATAATATGCGCTGGACTCTTGCGCCACTAACCCTTTATCTTGGTATTGACAAAAAAATAAATAACGTGCCTTTACACAATTATTTCCTTGGGGATAATTTTAAAGAGTACTCAAAAAAGGTGTTTAAAAATAGTATAAAATTAGAAAAACCATATTATTATGTGAATGTTGTATCGAGAAGCAATCCTGATAGTGCACCCGAAGGGCATGACAGCCTCTTCGTGCTTTGTCCCGTACCTGACTTGCGTTATAAACCCGACTGGTCAGATAAAGAAATTATCACTAACAATATTATCACAGATCTATCAGAACGTATGGAGATAAACCTGCATAAACACATAGTATCTCAAACAGTTATGACGCCCGAAGATTGGGGTAATAATTTCAACTTATATAAAGGGAGTGGGTTGGGTTTAGGACATAACCTAAGACAAATAGGGGGGTTTAGACCAAAAAATTATGATGAGAAATATGAAAACGTATTTTATGTTGGATCGAGTACCTTGCCAGGTACAGGTTTACCTATGGCATTGATAAGCTCCAAACTTGTTGTGGAACGAATAATCAAAAAATATGGACATATATCTACGTAATGCTTTAAATTGCAGTAAAAAAACAACACTTAATTATTCAACATCTTTCTCCTTGGGAGTGAGGATGTTTAAAAAAGATTTTCGCCCCGCAATTTATGCCATATATGGCTTTGTGCGTTTTGCCGATGAAATTGTTGATACATTTATCGATCAAAACAGGGAGCAGATTTTAGAAGAATTTGTTAGTGAAACATATAAAGCTACAGAAGATAAATTCAGTACCAATCCAATTATACACAGTTTCCAATGGGTAGTAAATAAATATGGTATAGATAAAGACCATATTGAGGATTTTATTAAAAGTATGAAGATGGATATTAATAAAACCCGTTACAGCAAAGACGAGTATAAAAGGTACATTTATGGCTCGGCAGAAGTCGTAGGGTTAATGTGTCTCAAAATATTTTATCATAATAACGACGAAGAATATAACAGACTCAAATATTATGCATGTAAACTTGGTGAAGCATTTCAGAAAGTAAATTTTTTGCGCGATATTCATTCTGATTATCATCATCGTAAAAGAGTTTATTTTCCAGGAATGAATTTTGAAAAATTTGACAATAGCATGAAGAATAAAATTGAAGAAGAGATAGAACAAGACTTTAATGAAGCATATATTGGTTTAAAACGGTTGAATAAAGATATGCAATTAGGGGTTTTAGTTGCATACAGCTACTACAAAAAGCTATTTCAAAAAATTTGTAAAAATGCTCCTGAAACATTAAGAGAAAAGCGTTTGCGTATATCCAATCTATATAAAATTATGCTGATGATGAAGTGTTATTTTCGATACAAGTTAAATATGTTATGAAAAAGAAATTTCATTGTGCTGTTATAGGTTCCGGAATAGGGGGTATAGGTTCTGCAATAAGACTTGCAGCTAAAGGCTATGATGTTACCGTATTTGAACAAGCCAAAATGCCGGGTGGAAAAATATCACAAATACATAAACAAGGATTTAGATTTGACACAGGGCCTTCACTTTTTACATTACCTCATTTGGTAGATGAACTTTTTGGTATTATGGGAGAAAATCCCGAACAACATTTCTCTTACCATAAACTGGATCTATCTTGTAAATACTTTTGGGATGATGGCACAATAATAAATGCCTGGCAAAATACTAATAAATTTGCCAACGAAGTGGAAAATGCGACAGGGGTGCCGGCAAAAAAAATATATGACTTTTTGGATAAAAGCAAAAGGCTATACGAAAACATGGCAGATGTCTTTATATTTAATTCAATTCACAAACTAAGCAATTTAACAAAACCGGAATATAAAAAATCCCTGTTGCATTTGCACGAACTGGATGCCTTTACAACCATGCACAAGAGAAATAAAAAAAGGTTTTCAGATCCAAAGATAGTACAACTTTTTGACCGATATGCAACATATAATGGCTCCAGTCCTTACAAAACACCTGCTACTCTTAATATAATTTCACATCTTGAACACAATATAGGTGCTTTTTTTCCTGAAAAAGGTATATATAGTATCGTAAGTTCACTTACCAAGATGGCAGAGCGTCATGGAATAAAATTTGTTTACGATACACCGGTAGAAGAGATTGTTATGGATAATAAGCAGGTAAAATCTCTTAAAGTTGATAACAATCTGATTCCTTTTGATTGTGTTGTAAGTAACATGGATGTTGACAATTTTTACCCCAAACTTTTGCCAAAAGTTAAACGGAAATACAATAAACTCATCCCGCAACGTTCCAGCTCGGCTCTTATATTTTATTGGGGTATTAACAGGGAATTTCCTGAGTTGAAAACACACAATATAATTTTCTCGGAAAATTACCGTAACGAATTCAAACACTTATTTGAAAGCAAGGACGTCAGTTCCGATCTTACTATATATATATTTATCAGTTCCAAAGAGATAAAAAGTGATGCACCTGATGGAATGGAAAACTGGTATGTAATGATAAATGTGCCTGAAAATATTGGACAAGATTGGGATGCCCTGATAAACAAGACACGAAAAACTATCATATCAAAAATAAATAATGTGCTAAAAACTGATATAGAAAAACACATTCTTTTTGAGGAAAAAGCTGATCCCCGCAGCATTGAAACAAACACTTTTTCTTTCAGGGGTTCACTTTACGGACCAAGTTCTAATAGTATTTTGGCTGCTTTTTTGAGACATCCCAACTTCAATAGAAAATACAAAAACCTTTATTTTACAGGTGGAAGCGTTCATCCGGGAGGTGGAATACCTCTTTGCCTGGCATCTGCAAAAATAATAGAACAAATAATTAAGCCTGTAAATTCTTCTGATAAAACCAAAACCTAATATTAAATCTATCCATATAATTATATATATAATCAGGCAAAACGAATTAAAGCAAACAAAAAAAAGAAGTTTACAACCATTTTGTTATACAAAACAATTGATATGATAATTTTTAAGCATTTTAGTTTTTTTGAGAAAACTCCGTGGATTTTGTAAAAGACAAAAAATGCATGAAAAGATGGTTTTAAGGTACCAAAAAATTACTAATTTTGCTTTCCTTGTAAAATGCAAGAAACAGACAATCTTATATGATTTCAAGTTCCAACGCATTCAATTTTTTTATAATTATAAATTGCCGGGAATCTCATTTTTTTAATGTGATTTTATGGCAACCATTTTATTGTTAATTATCGCCTATTCAGCACATAAGGATTTTGATATGTGACTGAGGTGGCGAAGCTGTATATAACCGAATAATAGTATAAACGCAAAATAATTACTTAATTAATAATATAAGGCAGAAATTATTTAATTTAGTGGTTTTTCAAATACGGTTAAATTATTATAAGAATCTTATTTTATTATGAAAGTACTCGTAACCGGTTCAGCCGGATTCATAGGATTTCACACGGTTAAAAGACTATTAAAGGAAAATTGTAATATAATAGGGTTGGATAATATAAACAACTATTATGATGCCAATTTAAAGTATCATCGCCTCGCAGAGACAGGTATTTCCAAAGAAGATATAGAATGGGATAAGCCGGTTGAAAGCAAAATATATGATAATTACCTGTTTTATCGTACTAATCTTGAAGACACATCAAAAATTGATTATTTATTTAAAACAGAAAATTTTGATTATGTTGTTCATTTGGCTGCTCAGCCGGGTGTAAGGTATTCATTAAAACATCCGCATGCATATATTGACAGTAATATTAAAGGCTTTATAAATATTTTAGAAGCATGCCGGCATTATCCGGTAAAGCACCTGGTATATGCCAGTACAAGTTCGATATATGGTGCAAATAGAAAAATACCTTTTTCTGAACATCACAATGTTGATCATCCCGTGAGCTTATATGCGGCTACAAAAAAAGCAAATGAATTAATGACGCATACCTACAGTCATCTTTTCAATATACCATCCACTGGTTTGCGTTTTTTCACTGTATATGGACCGTGGGGAAGACCCGATATGGCATTATTTCTTTTTACCAAAGCTATATTGGAAGAAAAGCCAATACAGGTGTTTAATAATGGTAATATGCTTCGTGATTTCACTTATGTAGACGATATTGTTGAAGGAATATACAGGGTAATGAAAAAACCTGCAACACCAAATGCCGGTTTTGATTCATTAAATCCCGATCCCGCATCTTCTTATGCACCTTACAGAATATTCAATATCGGTAATTCAAAACCTGTAAATTTACTGACTTTTATCCAGACATTGGAAGAAGTTTTGGGAAAAAAGGCAATAAAAGAAATGATGCCTATGCAAGACGGTGATATTCCCGAAACATGGGCTGATATAAATGACTTAACTGAAAATACAAACTATACCCCTAAAACAAATATATCGAAAGGTATTAAGCACTTTGTTGATTGGTATAAAAAGTATTATAAAAAGTAAATTATTAAAAACAACATAAACCCTAAAAAATATATTATTGGTATGACATTCAAACCTATAAAAAACATTTGCTGTATTGGTGCCGGTTACGTTGGAGGCCCCACCATGGCAGTAATCGCGCAGAAGTGCCCTGATATTAAAGTAAACGTTGTAGATGTTAATGCACAGCGCATTGCAAGCTGGAACGATGAAAATCTGGATAATCTCCCAATATATGAACCCGGGCTAAAGGAAGTTATTTCAGAGACCAGAGGTAAAAACCTTTTTTTCTCAACCGAGATAGAAAAAGCCATAGAAGAGGCAGAGATGATATTTATCTCTGTAAATACACCTACAAAAACATATGGCAAAGGAAAAGGAATGGCTGCAGATTTGAAATATGTTGAATTATGTGCACGTAAAATTGCTGAAGTTGCTAAGTCAGACAAGATCATTGTAGAAAAATCAACTCTTCCTGTGCGCACAGCTCAAGCTATTAAATCTATTCTTGATAATGTGGGCACAGGAGTAAAGTATCACATACTTTCCAACCCGGAGTTCCTTGCTGAAGGCACAGCAATTAATGATCTGCATAACTCTGATCGTGTATTGATTGGCGGTGATCATACAACTCCTGAAGGACAGGCTGCTATGGATGCACTTACACATATTTATGAGCGTTGGTTGCCCAGTGAAAGAATATTGCAAACCAACCTCTGGTCATCAGAATTGTCAAAATTAACAGCAAATGCATTTTTAGCCCAGAGAGTTTCATCAATCAATTCTATCAGCGCTTTGTGTGAGGCAACAGGTGCCAATGTTGAAGAAGTTGCTCAAGCTATTGGTTCTGACAGCCGAATAGGGGATAAGTTTCTTAAAGCTTCGGTCGGCTTTGGTGGGTCATGTTTTCAAAAAGACATACTAAATCTCGTGTATATTTGTCGAAGCCTAAACCTGAAAGAAGTAGCTGATTACTGGGAGCAGGTAATTATAATGAACGATTATCAGAAATATCGCTTCGCCGATAATATCATTTCAACACTATATAATACTGTAACTGATAAAAAGATTACTTTTTTCGGGTGGGCATTTAAAAAAGATACCAATGATACCAGGGAATCTGCTGCCATATATGTGGCCGACTATTTGCTCGAAGACAGGGCAAATATTTTTGTGTATGATCCAAAAGTGAAAACCGAACAAATATATATGGACATTGACAATATGAATACCCGTTCGGAACAGGAAAACCGAAATTCACTATTTGTTATCAACGATCCATATAAAGCAAGCAAAGATGCACATGCGATTGCTATACTTACCGAATGGGATGAGTTTAAAACATATGACTGGCAAATTATATATGACCAAATGAAAAAACCTGCTTTTATATTTGACGGCAGAAATATTATTGACTCCAAAAAGCTTGCCGATATAGGTTTTAAGGTATATCAAATAGGTAAAACAGTTTAAAAGAAATTATATAAGCAAGCATAGCTTAACTTAAAAGCTTCTTTTCGTGAAAAAAAAGCCCAAAAAGAATATATTAAATATATTCTATCAAAGAGTTGATAAATTAAGGAATCATAAAGGGCCGGAAGGCTCTATTTTTCGTAATATGGCAAAGCTTGCAACCGGCGTTGGTATGGCAAAGCTAATAGCATTATTGGCAATGCCTCTTATTACTCGTATTTATTTGCCGGATCACATGGGTGTTTTATCGGTTTTTACCTCACTGGTTGTTATACTTGTCCCTTTAGGAACACTTCGTTACAGTATGGCATTGCCATTGCCTAAAAGTGATGGTGTTGCCACAAACCTTGCTGTTCTCTCCTTTTGGCTTTTAATTCTGGTAACAGTTTTGTTATTTACTGTCTTATGGTTGTTTGGACAGTTTATTTTTGACTTGCTTTCAATGGAGCTAATGATGCCCTATTGGTGGCTATTACCAATTGCTGTTTTTGGAACTGGCCTTTATGAGTTATTAATGAATTGGGCGGTACGAGAGAAAGCCTTCAGCCACCTGGCTAAAACAAAGGTTTGGCAAGTAATAGCAGGATCTGCTGTAAAAATAGGCTTTGGTCTTTTAGGAATAAAACCTTTAGGGCTTTTGATTGGTGAAATTTTTAAACAAGCCGGAGGAGTTATTCCCCTGATAATTAATTTCAGCAACAAATTTATTATTTATTTAAAGCATGTATCCTCAAGCCGAATATCATTCTTGTTTAAACGTTTTGGGGATTTTCCGAAATATCGCTTGCCATCACAGTTTTTATTGGTTTTTTCTCAAAAGTTTCCGCTTCTTTTTTTTGCATGGCAATTTGATGCTGACACCACTGGGCAACTCGGGCTTGCATTTTTGGTGATAGCCTTGCCAATAAGCCTATTAGGCCAAACTTCTGGACAGGCTTTTTATGGAGAAATTGCAAAGATAGGCCGAAAGAACCCTGTTCAAATATACAATGTAACCAAAAACATAACTAAAAAGCTAATATGGATAGGTGTATTTCCTTCCGCCGCCCTGCTTTTCTTCGGTCCGCAGCTTTTTAAAATAGTTTTTGGTGATATATGGGGGGAAGCCGGAACTTTTGCAAGCATATTGGCCATTTATTTATTGTTTCAATTTATTTATACTCCTATTGCAAACGGAATTTTCAATGTGTTTGAAAAGCAATCAATAGTGCTGAGTCTTAATACATCCAGGATGTTGATTATTCTTGCTATATTTTCTGCTGCATTTGTATATGATCTTTTGCCCGAAACAACTCTTTTGCTATATAGCTTAACGTTGAGCCTATATTATGTGGTTGCAATAATAATTGTTTATGGCTTAATAAAAAAAAATAAAAAGCATCAACTGAATTAACATAAAATAATAGTTTATATTAATGTAAAAAATAATAAGTAACAATATTGCCGCTAAAAACCTATTGAATAATATAAAGAGCAACAATGATCAAAATCCAAACAAATATTTGTTAAATACATGATAATTGCATTCTAAGCTACCAGTAACAAGAATAATCGAAAACAGTTTTTTAATGAAAAAGAATAATAATAAGTATAATACTAATAATGAATCATCTAACAAAAAAGAAAGAGAGAGTCTTTGGGTAAAATTAAAGGCTAAAGGTATATTGCAAACTAAGCCAAATCAATCTACCGATGATTACTCATCATCTCATTTAAATAAAGGAGACGATTATCAGTATAGGTTTCATCAATATCCCGGTCGGAAATTGGTTTGGAATCTGGAAAAAAAGGTATTAAAAAAAATCCTCGACAAAAAAGGACGATGCAAAAAGCATTTGGATTTTGCCGGTGGCACCGGTCGTATTGCAAGAATAATTGAAAACAATTGTGATGAACAAATTGTTTTGGATATTTCACCCAAAATGCTTGAATTTGCAAGAAAGAGTTTAACCAAAGCAAAATTGATATGCAAGGATTTTAATGATAATATACCGGAATTAAAAGATGGCGAATATGACTTAATTACAGCATTTCGTTTTTTCCCAAACGCTGAACAAAAATTAAGAGAATCAGCAATGAATTTTATTGCCTGCAAGTTAAGCAAAGGGGGGTGGTTGATTTGTAACAATCACAGGAACTTTTGGTCTGTTCCGTATATTGTAAACAGATTAATGTTGATTGGTGGAGATAAAGGAATGTCGAACAATGCTATGATCAAACTTGCCAAACAAAACGGATTAACTCTTGTCAGTTCATTTTCAATGGGTGTGGTTCCACAAACAGAAACAAAAACAATATTACCCTGGAAAATCACCGGAAAAATAGAAACAATAATTCTCAAGGTTCTTGGCAAAATGCACAGAAGAGGTTATAATACTATATATATATTTGAAAAAAAATAAAGATGTTTTTTTAATCTTTTTATTATTTATTTCTTGCTTTAAGACCTGATAAGCAATTTTTTTACCGGTGTGATTTTTTAAAGAGTTAAAAATATAGTTTTGTAATGCCGAACTAAATAAAAAATAATAAGGCAAATGTCTGCAAAAAAAATTGAATTAATTGGCCTGCCTGGTTCAGGAAAAACTTTTATTGTAGAGAATTTTTTAGAAAAAGAAGGATTTCTGGTATTGAAAAAGCCATATGGATTTAACACAAAGAGTGGTGTTTTTGGTTTTTTTTATGGTTTCATTAAAGCACCATATTTTTCTTTTATATTATTACTTTTTTTAATTTTTAGAAAAAATATAGGTTCAGTCAATATGAAGTATTTTCATATTGCGCAACAAAGGTTTTTAGGATTAAAAAAAAATAATAATAAAATAAACAAAACTATTTTAATTGACGAGGGACTTTTGCATGCTATTTATAGTATGATGTTTGGTACTAAAAAAAGTAAAGTTTCCGGTTTTTTTTTAAATCATTTGGTGAAGATTGCTTCTAAAACCATCTGTATTTATATTTTTATTAACACTGATAAGAATACATGTATAGAACATTTCAAGGAAAGAGATACGGCTTCCAGGTTTAATTTTCGTTCAAATGATGAATTAATAAAAGACTTCGAGAAAGATAACTCATACAATGAAATTATAACAGCATTGAACAATAAAACCAAAGATAAGCTTGTTATAGTCAAAAATACCACGGAGGCAATCGATTATATTGATTCAGAATATTAATCAAAATCTTAGTGGCACATTGCTTCAGGAGCATTAAAAATGATTAAGAGCAGGTAATATTCATTAATAACCGGTAAGAATCGCAGGGCAATAAAGTAAAATATCTAATCAATGTCTAAAAAAAGAATAATTATACAAAAGAAAGACATTAAAAGTACTTGTTGGTCAGATGCTGCAAAAGAACTAAATTTGGGAGAACTAATACCGGTTGCCGGCAGTCCTATGTATATGCCTTTTGTATTACTTAAATATACCTTTACAGGCAGGCTGCCCAATGCTATTATGTTTCGCTATCTTAATGATTATAAATCATTATTAAGAACTGTTTTAAGAACATTAACTGACCTGACAACAATATTAATTGCAAGAATAACAGGAGTATCGGTTTTTTGGATTTGCCATAATGTGAATAAAGAATCAGAATCATACCATCCTCAATTAACAAAATTAAGGAGGAAGACCTTAAAAAATAATTCAAAAAAAATATTTGTGTTAGACCAGTTATTAATTGAACCTGCAATCAGAATGCTCAACATAGGGAAAAACAATATTGCCGTCACTAATTTTGGGAAGGTTGATACATTCAATTCATCACAGAATAAGCATGATAGCGACAATGCTGAACAAACAATAGCCCGAATACAAAACTGGGATCTTTATAAAAATAGAGCTTCTAATAATTCATTAACAGGTCTTTGGATTGGCTCCCCTTCGGGAAAATTATTATTTGGGTTGAAAATTTTGGCACAAATCTTAGAAAAACAAAAAAATTCAAAGCCCCGGCTTGCTTTTGTTGTCATTGGTCCTATAGGAGAATGGTTAAAAAAAGTTGATTATAATACTTATGTGACTATATGTAATGACAATGCTTGTTTTTTAATAGATAAGCAAGTTGAAATACCGCCTCATAAGTGGTCGGATTTATGTGATTTTATTTGGAAGCCCAGTAGTGACTGGTCAGTTAATCTCACAATATATAATTCGGCTGTTGCAAAGCTTCCGGTTATAGGGTTTACTGAAACTTTTTTCGGGCAATTTATTACTCATTACGGACTTGGTATTGCAATTAATCCAAAACCATTTATTGCCGAAAATCTTATTGAAAAAATTAAAAACTGGAGTCCTAATAAAGCATCATTATTTATAGAGCAAAATACCTGGCAAAAAGGAGCAAAAAAAATATTTGATGCTTTATGAACCATTTGAAAAAACCTTTTCAAGCCAAATAAATTATAAATGTTAAATTAAAGATGGATAATCAAACTACTCTTAAGCATACCGAATCAGGAAAAACCTGGGCTATAGTTGTGGGTGTTGTTTTTTGCCTGTCATTGCCTGCAATTTCAATATGGGAAGAATTAACAACTTCCAGACTAGTATTGCTGTTATTTTTTGGCTTGGCTATTTACAGATTGAATATTAATAATTACCGTATTCCTTTTGATACTCTGGTACCAATAATAACAGCAAGTATAGCGTTTGTTATATATGTAATTAGCCTGGTATTGAAAGGTGGTTTGCTTTGGCCGGTTTTTTCATGGCTCTTTTTGGGATTATTAGGGTCATTAATAGCTTATTGTGTTTATCAAATTAAATCCAATCGAATTGATTATTTTATATGGACAATTGCAATATGTTCGTTATTGATATGGGTTTTTGTTACTTTTAAGATGGCTGAAAGCGGCGAACTTTTGTCAGGTGGAACAACAGCTTTAAGAAACTATGCAAGGAGTTTTTTCCCGACCGGGCTGAACAGGTTTATGAATATGATGGTTGTCTTATCAGCTATCCCCCTGACTGCTTTGTTTTTTGGATTTTCAAACCGTTTGAGGACTAAAGTGTTTTTTCTGTTACCGGCCTTTTTTACCTTATACTATTCTTTAATTGCCGGATCCAGGCAAAGTTTAGTCGTATTGCTTATATTATTAATATTGCTGGTACTGATCAAAACTAAAAGTTTGTTTAAGTTTATATATTATGCAATTATTGTATTTTTAGTACTTTTTTTGGTGTTATATGTTCTTGTTAGTCAGGATCTGCTTGATTTTATGTGGATTGAACAACGTTTTATACAGTCATTGGTTGAACGTGATATTACTGAGGGTGACATTACCAGGCTATACATTTTGACGGAAGGATTAAAATATTCATTTTTTGAAGGCGGTGTGGGCCCCGGTAATTTTGAGGAATTTGTGGGAAGGCCTCCCCATAATGGTTATTTGGGATTTCTGGCAGAACCCGGAATAATAATGGGTATAATTGGTTTATTTTTGATTTTTGGAATAATTATAGCTACTTTTATAATAAACACATTAAAAAAGCAAAGTATTACACCTTTAAGCAATATCGCATGGGTAGTATTTTTTACCTTAGCTATATTTATGGTCAATTTAAATGACTTATTTCGGGAGCCTCTTTTCTGGGCGACTCTTGGTGTTGCTGTAGGAGCATCTATTAATAATAAAACGCCTCTTGCTTCTGAAGAAGAAAACAGATAGATCATACCTCAAAGTGTTTGCCTGTATATTATGATTTTGTAGTAAAGAATACCGTGAAAAACAGCTTAACCGGATTCTTTCTTGTTTTTAATATTAGTTATAAATTTCTGCTGCAGATGGGTTATCGATTAATAAGGCTATGTTTTTATTTAAAAAAATATTCTTTTTATCATTACAAAATTAAAATATCATAACTTGTGAGTGATTGATGAAAAATTTTTTAGTTTTATATGAAAGTACTATTAATTATAGATCACGCTCCTGATTACAGGGAGGGTTTTTTTCGCGAATTAGGGTCAAAGTGTGATTTGAGTATTGTTGCACAACCTTGCAAACAGGATAATTTAACTCCACCTGAAAAAAGGGCCGGCTATAATTATTATGATATAAAAACTTATGAACTCGGACCATTTCGGTTTTGTTTATTACCATCTTTAATTAAACTAAAACAATTTGATATCATATGTGTTGATTTTAATCTCAGGCATTTATGGCGGTTTTATTATTTTTTTAAACATAAAAGCAAGTCAAATTGGATTTGGTGGGGGCATATTTATGGGAGAAATGACAATAAAATATTCAACTTTGTAAGAAAAGCTTTTTTAAACAGAGCGGCCGGTATTCTGGCGCAATCTAAAGCAGTAAGCGAACGTTTACATAAAAATATAAATGTTGATATTATTGAGTCTTTTAATAATACGCAAATTGAAGAGTCTGATTTTGTAAAACTTGACTGGAAACAAAGTAATTTTGTTAATTTGCTATTTGTAGGAAGGCCTCAAGAAAGGAAAAGGTTAGGCCGTTTGATTAAAATGGCAATTAAATATTCTGAGGTACAAATAAGGCTGATTGGCCCGGGCATGTATAATTTTTTACATAAAAATTATGGCGACCTGCCTGATAATATTCAGTGCTATGATAAAACAGAGGGGAAAGAACTGCTACCACATTTTGAATGGTGTCATGCAGTTGTTAATCCAGGTCATCTGGGGTTGTTGGTGACCAATGCAGCTAAATATGGCAGGGCTATCATTATTCAAAAAAATACCCGGCATGCACCCGAATATATTATGGCAGAAGAATCAGGACAATATTTTATTGATTTTGACTCAGATGATGATACAAATTGGCTTTTCAACGAGATAAAATCCGGAGGCCGTTTAATTCAACAAAAAGCTGCTAAATTGCAAAATCTTGCAAAAAAAGAGTATACAATACAATATATGGCACAAAAGCATATAGAAACCTTTAGAAAGGTTATACAAAGTAATAACTTATGGAGATCGTAAAAAAAGGGTTTGTTCACTACGTCGATCAGCGACTAATTATTCGCTCTTACAAAGGTGAAATATATATAAGCAAGAATGAGGGCAATTCATGGGAAAAGATAATTAATTTAGCTGACGGTTTAAAAGATAATGCAAAACTTCAGTCAAAATTGCTGCGCAGATTATCCAGACATTATATTTATCATATTATACCGGCTAATGAAAACTGGGCAGTGTTTGGATTAAAGAAATTTTTTCTTACTGACCTGGATCAAAAAGAAGTAATTTTCGAATCATCCCTGACGTGCAAAAGGCCATTGAAAGTTAGCTCAGATTTGAATGGAGTTTATTACGGTGATTATCAAAACAATAAGAATAGACATCCAGTTCATCTTTTCTTTTATTCTACCAAAGAGAACAAATGGCAACCGATCTGGCGTTTTAAAAATATCAGGCATATACATGGTGTTCATGTAGATCCTTTTGAAGATGCTATTTGGGTGACTACCGGTGATAATAATGAAGAAGCAGCTATATGGCGTACAAAAGACAACTTTAAAAGTATTGAAAAAATTGCCGGAAACAGTCAGCAATTAAGAACTATCACATTAATTTTTACGGAGGAAAATGTGTTTTTCGGATCTGATACGCCAGAAGAAAAGAATCATATTTACAAGTTGAATCGCAGGGATAATAGTATTAAAAAATTAGCCGGGGTTAAGGGATCGGTTTTTCATGGTTGTAAAATAAACAACTGGCTGTTTTTTTCGACTGCAGTTGAGCCCAGCAGGGTCAATACACATAATTATGCTGAAATATGGGCTTCGCCTAATGGCAATGAATGGAAAAAGATTTTGGACTTTAAAAAAGATTGGTGGAATAAAAAATATTTTCAATATGGGCAAGTGTCTTTTCCCGAAGGGCCTGGTGATGGAAAAAATCTTTGGATGACGCCATTTGCAACCAAAAATGATCAAAAAATATTGAAAATACGCCTGGAAGAAGTAAAATCATTATTTCAGGCAATTTAGATAATAATTATTGCAGATGATTGGGATTACCCGTAATTAAAATTTAAATATTTAAACATTAAGATGTAAATTATTGTAAAACAGATTAATAACTTTATCTTACAGAGATGGAAATAGATCTTATTGCAGGTGCCAGACCTAATTTTATGAAAATCGCACCTATTATAGATTCAATTATCAAAGCACAAAACAAAAATATTGATATTAATTACCGTCTTATTCATACAGGCCAGCATTATGACAAAAACATGAGCGGCAGTTTTTTTCAACAGCTAGAAATACCTGAGCCGGATGTTAATCTTGGTAGTGGGAGTGGTACTCAAGCTGAGCAAACTGCTTCTATAATGATAGGTTATGAGGCTTTGCTTATGAAAAGTAAACCTGATTTATGTATTGTTGTGGGTGATGTAACTTCAACTATGGCATGTGCTATCAGCGCACAAAAATTAAATGTAAAGGTCGCCCATGTTGAGGGAGGTATTCGCTCAGGCGACTGGTCAATGCCTGAAGAGATTAACCGGATAGTTACTGATAGCATTACAAATTATTTTTTCACTACTTCTGAAACTGCAAATCAAAATTTGATAAAATCGGGTGTTAAAAAAGAGCAAATATTTTTTGTAGGGAACACTATGATAGATACTTTGTTTAAGCATCAGCCCAACTTTCAAAAACCTTTGATCTGGGATAAATTAAATCTTGCCAAGGGTAACTATATCGTAATCACATTACATCGTCCTGCTAATGTTGATCAGGAGGTGAAATTAAAAAGTTTGATGAGTGAAATTATTAAATATTCTGGTAAGCTGCCTTTGATTTTTCCGGTTCATCCCCGCACGGCAAAGGTTTTAAAAAGTTTAGGAATTTCATATCCGCGTCTGCATTTGATCGAACCACTTGGTTATTTAGAGTTCAATTATCTGGTTGAAAGAAGTCTGGCTGTTATTACTGATTCGGGTGGAATTACTGAAGAGACCACGGTTATGGGAATTCCTTGCATGACTCTTAGAGACAATACCGAACGGCCTGAAACTATTACTATGGGGACTAATGAATTATTAGGAACAAACCCTGAAGCCGTTAAACCTTATCTCAACAAATTATTCGCAGGTAATTGGAAAAAGGGCAAGATTCCCGAGATGTGGGATGGAAATACAGCCGACAGAATTGTTGAACATCTGATAAATATTTTTTGTGTTAAAAGCTAAAGAGATAAACAGATTGCACGTTAACCAATAATATTTATTGTATAACGGTTTTAAAATTTGACTTACATTACGTATTAAGGCAAAACCGGCTTTGGTATAATATAACTGAAACGTCTTGAATGATTTACCTGTGACTTATTAGTAAAATCCAATACATGACAAATATTCCAAGACTTTATAGAACAATTAAACATCTTACTTTAAAACAGATATATTTCAGGTTATATTATTATATTATAAACCGGCTATTGCCTGTTAATTTTAAAAAAATAGCAGAGGGTAAAACATGCACCCGTGCAGTTCCGTATGAAATAAAATTCAGGTTTATCCCGGCTTCCAATTCATATAAACCTCCTTCAAGCTTCTCGTTTTTAAATATTTCGCATGATTTTAAAAATAATATCGATTGGAATCTCTCTTGTTATTCAAAACTATGGACATATAACCTGAATTATTTCGATTATTTATTGCAGCCCGGTATAAAAATAGAAAAAGGGATTGATCTGGTTAAAAAATACATAAAAGATTTACCTGAAGTTAAAGATGGTCTGGAGCCATATCCTACATCTATTCGGATTATAAATTGGGTGAAGTTTTGTTTACAGAATAAGATCAATGATGAGCTTATAAATAAGTCTATTCATGGTCATACGAGGTTTTTGTCAGGCAGAATAGAATATCATCTACTTGCTAATCACCTTCTTGAAAATGCTTTTGCTTTGTGTTTTGGAGGCTTTTATACTGGTGATAAAGAATTGTTTGAAAAAGGTCGTAAATTACTTTCCAAGGAGCTAAAAGAACAAATTCTTCCTGATGGCGCCCATTTCGAGTTGAGTGCAATGTATCATAAAATTATTCTGGAACATTTGCTGGATTTGATACAAATTACTGATGTGTTTCCTTTACATAAGAATTGGGGTCAATCACTTAAAATTTTTGCCGGCAAAATGTTGGGATGGATTGCCGCGGTTTCATTTTATAATAGTAATATTCCATTGTTCAATGATGCGGCATTTGGTATTGCTCCAGATACAAAAAGTTTATTAAATTATGGAGAAAACCTTGGAATTAAAAGTAGAAAGCTATCTTTAAAAGAAAGCGGATATAGAAAATTTACCGGGCAGGATTGGGAAATTGTTGTTGATGTTGGCAATATAACACCTTCTTATCAACCGGGTCATGCTCATGCTGATACCTTTTCTTTTGAATTGTATTACAATGGGAAACCATTAATTGTTGATACAGGCACTTCTACATATGAAACATGTGAAAGGCGTTGCCTTGAACGTGCTACAAAATCTCATAATACAGTAGAATTGTTTAAAACCAATTCATCTGAAGTTTGGTCAAGTCACAGGGTAGGGCGAAGAGCTCAGGTTTGTATAACCGAAGAAACTTCAAATATTATTGTTGCCAGTCATAATGGATACAAAAATAAAGGAGCAATCCACCAAAGATCATTGCAATTTAAATCAGATTTAATTGTGATTAAAGATTATGTTATTTTTAAAAAAAGAGAAAAAAATAAATTTGCAACGGCTTATTTTCATTTTGCACCGGGTTTTTTACCTGAGCTTAAAGGTAGTGAATTGTATATATATGATGATGGGATAAAGATTCAATTTTTTGGTGAGATAAAATCAGAGATATTTAAATATAATTATGCACCCCAATTTAACAAACTTTTACAGGCTTTTGCTGTTAAAGTTGAGTTTAATGAAAAATTAAAAACCGTTATAAATTTTTAATGAGAATAGCTATATTAACACAATATTACAAGCCCGAAATGGGGGCTGCGCAAAACAGGTTATCTGAGTTGGCTGTTGGGTTAAAAAAATGTGGCCGGGAAGTTGAAGTTATTACTGCTATGCCAAACTACCCGACCGGTAAGATTTTTAATGAATATAAAGGTAAATTAAAAACCAAAGAAACAATTGATGATATACCTGTAAGAAGGTATTGGATGAAGGCTTCCAACAGTAAAAAAATAATACCGCGAATATTGAGTATGTTTTCATTTTCCTTTAATGTGCTTTTTTCGCTACCATATATTCTTAAACGCAAATTTAATTTTATCATAATTGAAAGTCCTCCACTTACCTTGGGTATTTCAGGATATATAATTTCTCGTCTTGCAGGTTCAAAAATGGTTTTAAATGTTTCTGATCTTTGGCCTTTATCTGCAAAGGAGTTGGGAGCGATTTCCGATGGCTTTTTATATCGCATACTTGAACGAATAGAGCGGTTAATTTATAAAAAGTCATATTTGTGTATGGGGCAATCACAAGAAATAACAGATCATTTAAATAAAAATGGATCGAAGCGGACTTACCTGTTTCGTAATGGTGTTGATCCTAACAGGTTTAAAAAAATAAATAAGCAACCCGATTTTAATAATAATACAAAAATAGTTTATACCGGCCTTTTGGGTGTAGCTCAAGGTATATTAGATATATGCAAAAATGTAAATTTTAAAGATTTGGATGCTGAATTTCATATATACGGCGACGGGGCAGAAAGGGAATTGCTTGAAAAATATTTATTAAAAAGCCCGGACAAAGGCATTTTTTATCATGGCAAGGTTTCAAGGGATCAAATACCGGGTGTATTAATACAATATTCTGTAACGTTAATTCCGTTGGTTAAAAATATATATGGTGCCGTGCCTTCAAAAATCTATGAATCAATGGCTGCAGGCTTACCAATACTATTTTCGGGTGGGGGAGAAGGACGATCAATAATTGAAAATTATAATTTGGGATGGACATCTGATGCAGGTGATTACAGCATGCTAAAAGAAAATATTAAAAAAATCCGTCAAAATACAGAAGATTATTTTATTAAAAGAAATAATTGCATTAATGCATCTGCAACATATTTTAACAGGCCAAAACAGATCAATGAATTAAACAAATATTTAAAATCACTTTCATGAAAATAGTTGATAAATTTGATATAAAAAAGAATATTTTGAAAAAGTAGAAGATCTGATAAAGTTAAAAGCTGAAATTAATTATATATTTTGAATAAAGAGTAACAACAAAATATAATACACAGGTATATGAAAATATTAACAGTAGTAGGGGCTCGCCCCCAATTTATAAAAGCAGCTGTAGTGAGCAGGGTTGTGGCATGTTGTGATAATGTAAAAGAAGTAATTATACATACCGGGCAGCATTTTGATAAAAATATGTCGGATATTTTTTTTGAGGAGATGGAGATACCAAAACCTGATTACAATTTACATATCAACTCTCTCTCTCATGGGGCAATGACTGGTCGTATGCTTGAAAAAATTGAAACTGTCATAAAAAAAGAAGGCCCTGATGTTGTGGTGGTATATGGCGATACCAATTCAACAATAGCCGGAGCACTTGCTGCGAAAAAATTACATGTTAAGGTAGCTCATGTTGAAGCCGGGCTGAGAAGCTACAATATGGATATGCCTGAAGAAATAAACAGGATATTAACCGACAGGATAAGCGACTATTTATTTTGCCCTACAATAGCATCAGTTGAAAATCTTAAAAGAGAAGGGTTTGAACAACTTGATAACAAAATATTTAATGTGGGTGATGTCATGCTTGATGCTGCCAAATTTTATAGTAAAAAAAGCAGCAAAAAATCTTCGATAATCTCAAATCTTGATTTACAAGAATTTGTATTATGCACTATACACAGGGCTGAAAATACTGATAATCCCAAAAAACTGCAGTCAATATTTGAAGCTTTGAATCAAATTAATAAAAACATAAAAGTAATAGTGCCTTTACACCCAAGAACAGTGGAAAAATCAAAAAATATTAAAGTAAAAACGGATTTTACAATTATTGAGCCGGTAGGTTATTTTGATATTATAGAGTTGCTTAAACATTGCAAAATAGTCCTTTCTGATAGTGGTGGTTTGCAAAAGGAATCTTACTTTTTTAATAAACCATGTATAACCCTGCGAAATGAAACAGAGTGGATTGAATTGACAGAAAATGGCTTTAATGAATTAGCAGGTGCTGATACAAAAAAAATTTTAAAAGCTTTTGAAAATTTAATAAACAAAAATATTGATTTTAATGTGTTGTTATACGGAGATGGGAAAGCAGGTGAAAAAATCGTTAATATTTTGTTTTCGGAATTTTCAAAATAATCAAAAGAACGTATAACCATAATGGCTGAAATTTTATTCAATGAGCCTGAGAAGAATTATAGAAAATTGGGTATTTAAAATAAGGTATGTGTTTTATGCTGATAGAGAATACATCGATTTTAATGACTTGGAGCATAAAGATGAAGATCTTACAATCGAGTTTTTTGATTTTAATTCTAAATCAAAATCTGAATTAAAAAATACACTAAATAAAATAGTTCCGGGCTATAGATTACAAAGGGATATCAGTAGATATGATCATAAAACACACTGGGAATTGGTGATTGCTTATTGGCGAGATGTTCCTGTTGGTTGTAACTGGATATTAAATATTCCTCATGATAATTTTATTTTTGATAGTTTTATACATGATTCGGGCCAGGTTCTTTTGGGAAGTTCATTTGTTGTGAATGAATTTAGAGGGAGAGGGATAAATAAACTAATAAGAAAAAAAGCATTAAAATATGTTTTTGAAAACTATGAAAACAAACTTCCTGTATCAATAGTTGAAAAATCCAATATAAGCTCTATAAAGAGCAATTATGGTGTGGGAGCAAAACTATATGGCAGGAATTATTTGATCAAATTATTAAAGCACAATATTTTTTCTGTTTTAATAAAAAAAGATAAAACTATTAAGTTTTGGTTTCTTTTAAAATATAAGCAAACACTATATTAATTTGTTATTAAGTTTTATAAAGGATATTTTTAAAAGCAGTTTTGCCAGGAGTGCTGCAGTTATCACGGGTGGTACAGCTATAGCCCAGTTGTTAAATGCTGTTTTTTATCCGGTAATTACCCGGTTGTATTCACCCGGCGAATTTGGTGTATTTGCAATTTTTATGGCTATTCTGGGTATTTTGGTTATAATAGGCACATTAAGATATGAAAATTGTATTCCTATAGCTGAAGATGACGAAAAAGCTATAAACTCTTTGGCTTTAAGCTTTATAGTTTTATTTATCCTGCTAGTTTTAATTACTCTTATTTTTTTTGCATTTGGTTGCAAAATTTTAAGTTGGCTTAATGCTGAAGCTCTAATAAAATACAAGTATTTAATTTCTCTGGGTCTTCTTCTGGCTGTTTCTAGCAATATTTTGATGCAATGGGGTTTCAGGAAAAAAAGTTTTAAAAACATAGCCCGTACAAAGGTTAGCAGAAGTGTTGCCATGAATGCAACCCAGGTGGGCTTAGGATCCATTGGTATAGGGCCTCTAGGTCTTCTTTTAGGAAAAATATCTGGCGAAAGTGCCGGATCTGCAACACTGGGATTGTCATTACTCAAAAAAGACAAGCATCTGTTGTCTCTTATCAGTTTTAATAAAATTAAATGGGCTGCACGGCGTTACATATGGTTTCCTATGTATTCTACACCTTCCCAGTTATTCAATAAAGCAGGTATTGAGTTGCCTATTTTTTTTATTACTTCAATATATGGTAGTTCTGTGGTTGGATTATATGGCCTAGCCCATCTAATTGTCAGTTTGCCGGTTGTGCTTATTGGAGTTTCAGTAAGCGATGTTTTTTATGCTGAAGCCGCAAGCCTGGGTAAAAAAAATCCGTTAAGGATTAAAGATATGTCGCAGAAACTACTTAAACGCCTTTTAGTTATTGGAATAGTACCTTTATTTGTATTGTTGTTATTCGGACCTTTTTTATTTGGTTTTGTTTTTGGAAGTGAGTGGTACGAAGCCGGGATTTATGCCAGAATAATATCATTGTTGGTTTTTGTTCGTTTTATATTTACCCCTGTAAGCCGGATATTTTTCGTTTTTGAAAAACAAAAAACTGCATTAATATTGAATTTTATACGCTTAGTGCTTGTATTGACCACATTTTTAGCAGCATCATTATTCAATTTAAACTCATACTATGCAGTAAGTTTATATAGCTTTGCCATGATAATAGTTTATTCTGTAGCCTATTATTATGCAAACAAAATAATTAACCAGGAAATCAAAAAAAATAGTTAGTTTATCTTTGCTAAAAATGTATTAAAAAGTTATATGGATAGTGATCAAATTGGACTCAAATATCTTATCTTAGAACCCGAATTAGACCAGTCTGTAAGCTTAGCAAAAATTATTAAAAATAACATACCTAATGTTTATATATATGGAGGCTATATAAGAAGGTTAAAAAAAATAAGTTATTTTATTAACAGATCACCTTATTTTGATTCCTACATCGAGGTAGATTTTTCAGACGAGGTTTTTCTAAAAGGTTTTGACAGAATTATACCCACTGGAGCAGACTCCACTGAAAACATGGTTAAATTATCAGGTTTATTAAAAATAGGAGATAGTTGTTTTTCTTCGAAAAACCTGGTTGTAAATGACAAAAAAAGAATGTTAAAGATAGTAAATAGCTTAAACATTCCCTGTCCTGAGACTTTTTTTTCTGCTGATAAAATAAATTTTTTTCCTGTTTTTTATAAAGTTGCCTATGATAATATTAATCCAAAACCATGCGGTGTAATTAAAAATAAATCAAGCCTGAAAAGACTTAATAAAAAGAATATTATATTTCAGGAGTTTATACCGGGTAGTTCGACATTTGGTCTGGCTTTTTTGGCCGATAATGGTGAATTGATTTGTAAAACCGCTCATGAAGAAAAACTGAGCTTCCCTTATAAGGGTGGGAGTGCTGTATTATTGCAGAGAATTGAAAGTGAAAGATTGCTTGAACTAACAAGAAAAATAATTAAAAAAATAGGTTATACAGGCTGGGGATTGGCTGAATATAAGTATTGTAAAAAAAGGAATGATTTTGTTTTTATGGAAATAAATTCGAAAATATGGGCTTCATTTGAGTTCGCTTTGGTAAATGAGCCTGAATTTGCAAACAGACTTTTTAACATAAGTCTTAACAAAGAACCGAGCAAATCTGCTGTTTATACACATCGTCTATTGGGCTTATTTTGTTTTCAATACTTTAAGTTTTTGCCCAAAATAATTAAAGCAGAAAAAATTACTATCAGCACAAAAAAAAATCTTTATTATTACTTCAGAAAATTTATACCCTTTTAGTGATCAAAATCAAGGTTTTTTGAATGTTCATTTCAAAATATTATCTGATAACCAAATTAAAGGTATAATTAAGATAATTTAAATCTCCTTGACAACCTTTCTGACAATTGCACCTATAAAAGTTAATAGTAAAGCAAATCCTAAAACAACAATAGAGGCCGGGATTACACTTTCCTCTCGCGGGGTTGAAAATGGTTGAATAAATGTTATTATGTCAAGTTTTGAAAGCTTGTTGTTAACTTCATTTCTAAGCTTTACAAGATTAATAGCATCTTCCATTCTATGATTGGCATAAAGAATGAATTTTTGATCATTTTGATTTAATAAGTTTTTTTCCCGTTCTTTTTTGTGTTTTTCAAGTTCATACTCAATTTCATTGCGAAGATTTTTAAGTGACTCTCTTTGACTATTTCTGTGTCTTGCAAGGTATGTATTATTCTCAAAATAATCCTTCATCACATCTTCAAGGATCTCAAGAGTATGTTCATCTTTGGCTAAAGCATGTATCAACACATATTGATATATGAATTCTTTATCTGTTTTATGAATTACTTCATGATCAGTCAACTCAAAAGTTATTTCCTTAAGTTTATTATCATTTACTTTCCTTATATCTTTTTTTCTTAGTGCTAATTCAAAATCTTTTTCTATATGATATTCAAAATCATTGAGTATCTGCTCTAGCATACTTCTGTCGATCCAGGTTGAAAATACTGCCTTTGAAGAATAAACAGGTTTCCTTATTTCATGTATTCCATATCCTAGCCCGCCGCCAACTATAAACATTATTAAAAGAAACCAGAAATTATTGCGAATAAAAATCAAAATTCTTTTTAAAAATTCGAATAAATCTACTTCTTTATTGCTCATTATAATTTTTTTGAATAGTTTGTAATGAATGTTTGATGATGCATGCAAAAATACAAAAAAAACTTTAATACAATTACACTTAAATTTCTAAAATAAAATTTAATAAATAACAACTTAAAAAATTGTTAATAATATAAAATTATGATTATAAGGTTATAAAAATAAATAGCCTGTCTAATTTGCATAAATTTCTACCTCCCGACTATAGCCTATTAATTAATCTTATATATTTGTGCTCTAATTTTTTCAGGTAACTGAAATTTTGATTTGACGCGAATTTTGGTGGAAACAACAATTGTTTTTTTGAAAATGTTATACACTGATTCGCATGATAATGCATATTATTTTTTAAAGAGTTGAGAGAGCAAGTTAAGTTGCAGTAACTGAACTGGTGACTTGTCCTGAAATAAGTTTACAGAAAAAGTAAAATTAAATCAGGACTATGAAAAGAAAAGTAAATCACTACACGGACGAGTTTAAATTGCGAGTTA